>Ga0268277_1000330_pt1 | contig 39115 bp, 45 predicted proteins | sample saktaG_5_FD_190132 | JGI IMG/M metagenome (GOLD analysis project Ga0268277, IMG submission 190132) | Saline water microbial communities from Sakinaw Lake, British Columbia, Canada - sak_2010_1_5_50m | ecosystem: Environmental > Aquatic > Non-marine Saline and Alkaline > Saline ... | reverse complement strand
TACAAAATAAAATAAAATTTTACACTTTTAAGAAATATTTGAAAGTTTTAGAATATCAATTTTACCCCATAGAAATTAAAAAACTATTGGCTCCGCCATAGTTTTTTATAAGTATCGGAGATACTTAAACCATAAACACACTTAAAAATAATAAAACTCCAATTCCACCCATACCAAATATCAAATCTCTTTTATCCACCATCTTTTCTTAAAAAAATATAGAAACACACATATATAAATGTTTTTTTTTTCAAAATCACGAATAACTTTTTAAACTAATATTAATTTTAACTAAAATGCAAAGAACATTAGTATTAATTAAACCTGATGCAATGATTAAAAAATTAGCAGGAAATATAATCTCTGAATTATACAATCTCAACCTTAAAATGATTGGATTAAAATTAGTAAATGTAAAAAGAGAACTTGCAGAACAACACTATGCAGAACATAAAGGAAAGCATTTTTATGAAGGGTTAATAAATTACATAACTGGGAAATTACATAATAATGAAAATGTAATTGCAATTGTTTATGAAGGTGAAAATGCAATTAAAAAAGTTCGTGATGCAATTGGAAAAACAAATCCAGATGAATGTGAACCACACCATATTAGAGGAAAATATGGAAAAATAAACACTTCTAAAGATAATTGGCATGAAACAGTTCTCCATGCATCAGATTCAGAAGAATCAGCAAAACGTGAAATTGAATTGTGGTTTAATAAAAAAGAATTAATTGATTAATCTTCAATAACTTCTTTTTCTAAACTTTTATTCTCTTCAACTCCAAAAATATGTATGTAATTTAAACACTCTGTATATCTTTCAGAACAAAGACTTCTAAAACATTCTTTACTTATTTCTCCAAAATTATATAAGGGACATTCTGTATTCCAATTTTCTTTTTGTGACATTTTATTTATTAAAAATGTTTAAACTTTCAAATATTATTTTCTATGTCTTATTTTTGTTTAAAGGGATGGAACCTTCCATTATATTCTTTTTCAAATTTTTTCATCTGAGTTCTTTTGATAATAGCCTGACATCTAGGATTAACAGATTTATCTTTCACTAAAGGGGATTCAGATACAAAAAGTCCCTCTAAAGAACCTATTGTTCTTGGGACCTCAGAAGGGTCACAATAAACAACAACATCACATTTTCCAATCTCAGAAGGAAAAAGTTCTTTCCCTGAATCGTAAAAAGTTCCATAAACATAGAAATTTTTATTCATATTTATTTTCATTTTAAGCTTTATCCACAATTCCAGCAGTTGTTACAAAATAAACACATTCATCATCTGGAAGATTAGGACTATCAATTAATTTTGCAACTCGACTTCCTTGTTTTCCTCTTCGAAGATACATTCTATATGTACTTGCATGACCCACAATATTTCCACCAATAGCTGTTGTTGGATCTCCAAATAATTGAGCAGGATTTGCCATAACTTGGTTTGTTACATAAACAGCAATATTATGTGTTTCTGCTAATTTCATTAAATCATGCATATATCTATTTAATTTCTGTTGCCTGTCTGCTAATTGCCCTCTTCCAGCATATTCTGCTCTAAAATGTGCTGTTAAAGAATCTATAATCATTAATTTAATTGGTTCCCCTGCTTTTACCATTTCTCCAACTTTTTCTAATAAAAGCATTTGATGATCTGAATTAAAAGCTCTAGCAACTAAAATATTTTTCAAAACCTTTTCTGGGTTTGCTCCAATTCCTTCTGCCATTTGCCTAATTCTAACAGGTCTAAATGTTCCTTCTGTATCAATAAAAACACATTTTCCACCTGCTCCACCTTTTTCTACAGGCAATTGAACATTTACAGCTAACATTAACCCCAATTGAGTCTTACCTGAACCATATGCTCCAAAAGCTTCTGTAATAGATTTAGATTCAATCCCCTTTCCACCCAAAAGATTATTTAAATTCTCGCTTCCAGTTGTAATATAATGAACATCTTCTCTTCTTTTTGAAAATTCAACACCATCTGTAAATCCTAATTGAAGCATATCTCTTGCTGCAATTATTGCTTTTCTTGCAACAGCAGGACTAACACCTGCAGCATCCGATATTGTAGCAGGACTTGCAACAGCTAAAGACATTAAATCAAGAATTCCAGCTCCTTCAAGCTTAGCTGCAACAGCAGGCCCAATTCCAGGCAAATCCATTAATTCAGGTTCTTTTTCTTTAGGCATTTTTCAAAATTTTTTCTACTCCTATTCCAAGAGCTTTTTTAATTTTAATTAAGTTTAATGGATCTTCTCCAAAAATATTTACTTCTAATTCTCCAAATCTTTTTCCTTTTACCTTGCACATTAAAACCTCTGCATATTCTTCTCGATTAAAAATAGTGCCAAATAAAGCAGGTGTAACTTCATGAACGTCAGGGTCATAAAAAGATTTAACCCCATAAAGACCACTTTCTCTAACAACCAAACAATTTCGATTAGTCATGCTTCTTGAAACTACTCTATAAGCAGAAATACAAATATCTATTTTAATAGGAAAATTCTCACGAACATATTTAATTGTTTCTGCCATAAAATCTCAAAATCTCCTCCATTTATAAGCTTTATAATACTCAAGAATATATGTTAAAAATAATCCTCAAAAACATATATTCTTAAAAACTTCTTTGAATAGAATGGTGTATGAATGATTTTAAAAAAATAAAAAGAATCATAAAGATAAAAGAATTAAATAAAGGAAATTGTGAAGAAAGATTTACAGCATATTTTCTTTATTTTTGTGGGAATTTAAAAGTAAAAGTAGATAATATTTTTATTGGAAAAGGTGAATATTCATTAGAAGGAAAATTCTATGAGGAGTTGCCTCCTTTAAATTTAGAGGAACATCAGGCATTTGCAAGGGGAATAACTACTGCTGATCCCACAATGACTATAAGCATGAGTAATCTTGAATTCACCCACTATTTTCTAATAAAAGAAAATAAAAAATGGAAGCTAGATCCTAACAAACAAATAGAAAGATATGCTATGGATATAGATCTAAAATCTTCTATTGAAAAGATAGAACAAACAGTTCCAAATCCAAGAAACCTTGCTGCTAAAATAAATCATAACCCTAAAACAGGTAAAAAAATAAAATGGTAATTAATTTTCTAATTCAATTATCAACTTATCTAAATTTGGTTCTTCAATATCATCTATAATTACCTCAGAATTATTAAAATAGCTATTTCTCCGAACATTCCCAACAAAAAACAATTCTTTCCCAAGAACATTTTCTCTCTGTTGATTTAATAAAGCCAAATCTTCAATACTATTAACTCCTAATTTATTTAAAACCTCACTAAATAAAACAGCACGAATAGTCTCAAAACCATCATCAAGAACAATTGTCATTAACATTCTTTTTTCTGGAATAATTCCTGCAGCTCTTTCTTCATCTGTAATTTTTCTTCTAGTTTCTTTATTAACTTCAAAAAACTTAGGTTCAAATGCCTGAACAATAAATGCTCTTGTTTTAATATAATCTCCCAATGCAAAATCACAAATTTCTTTTTCTTTAATTTGTTTTTCTGTTTTAACATCCAATAAAACTTCTTTACTTGGTTTAAATTCAGAAAAACTTCCCAAATGAATCTCACTTTCCCTCATACTTCCTCCAACAATCTCAACAACACCATCTTGAGCAATAGATCCATTTTCAATTAATTCAATATGTTTTGTATCCCATAAAACAACTTTGATATTAGAGGTTTCATCTGCAACAATCATATTTGCAACCTTTCCTTGATCCCCATTTTTATTTGTAAATGTTCTCACAGGATATAATGTTATTACTTTTGCAATAACCTTTACTTTTCTCATACCCGGAAGAAGCTCATTTATCTTCAATTGCTCATCTTCAAAAGATATTCCCAATTCAGCTGCAATAACTTGCAAAGCTCCTTCTTTACTAATTAATCCAGATAGCTTAGTCCGTTTATTCTCTACTTTTTCTCCAAGTTCTTCTTTACTTAATCCAGAAGCTTTAGATATTCTCTCTAATATCTTAATATAATTTTCCTCCATAGATTACCCAAATTACTTATTCTTTTTAAGTATTGCTGTGATTTAACAAAACTTTATAAAGAAACCAAAATTATTCAAAATATGGCAGGAGTAGTTGGAGTAAAATATAAGATAATGCCTTCATCTGTTGAAACAAATTTAGAAAAAATAAAACAAGAAGCAACACAATTCTTAGAATCTAAAGGGGCAAACAATATACAAATAACAGAAGAACCTGTGGCTTTTGGTCTAAAAGCATTAATAATTTTCTTTCAGTTTGATGAAGATAAAGGTACAGACCATTTAGAAGATCCTTTGAAAAACATTGAAAACGTGCAATCTCTACAAATGATTGATATTAGAAAAATAGCATAAATATTTATTAATACTTATTTCTAATTAAAAATATGGAAATGTCTTCAGAGCAAATTCAAGAAATAAAAAAACAGCTTTTAAATCAAGTTAATACTACTTTTCCAGAAGATAAAAAACAAGAAGCAATTTCCCAAATAGAAAACATGGATGAAGAGCAGTTAATAGAATTCTTAAAACAAAATAATTTAATTAAAGAAGGTGATGAATCTACACAAGGAAAGTGTATTGTTTGTTCAATAATCTTTGGAGAAATTCCTTCAACAAAATTAGCAGAAAATGAAAAAGCAATTGCTATTTTAGAAATTAATCCTGTTTCTGAAGGACACACATTAATAATTCCAAAAAACCATGTTGAACATGAAAAAGACCTAGACAATCAAACTTTTCAACTAGTAGAACATGTAAAAAAACTCATACAAAATTCTTTAAATCCAAAAAAAATAGATGCAGTGGCTGGAAATATTATGGGGCATCAAATAATAAATTTAATTCCAGTTTACAAAGATGAATCAATAGACTCTAAAAGATATAAAAAAACTCCTGAAGATTTAATAAAATTAAGAGACAAAATAACTTCACAAAATTTTAAAGAAGAAAAAGAAATTAAAAAAGAAGAAATAATAGAAATTCCTGAAATTAATCAAGAAAACACAATTCTCCCAAAAAGAATACCTTAAAACCAAATTCCAAATAATTTTAAAACAACCATTAAAACAAAGCTAATTAAAAAAACAGGACCAAAAGCAATTCCAAAACGAATTAGAACTTGTTTTTTATATTTCTTCAATAAAATTATATCTTTTTCTTCTAAACCACCCCAATTTGCTTTTATTGTTTTCCCTTTAACTTTAACATCTTCAACTAACCAATCTCCAATTGTCAATTTAGAAGATATTAATTTCCTAACCATGCATCCTCCATCAATTGCTTTTGCATATATAACTAAATAATTTAAAGCAAAAACAAATATTCCCAGGTAAAGAAAATATATATTAATAAAACCTAAAAAAAGCAAAAGAATAGATATTAAAAAAAGTATATAAAATAAAATCTTATTTTTCTTTAAATGTTTTTTAAATTCCTTTAAAACTTTGCCCCGATTCATAATCCCAATAATAATACTTGCAAATATCCCATAAATAGCTCCCACAACTAAAAACAAAATCATAAAATATAAGAAAAACCTTAGATTTTCAAGAGTTGAACTAAATATAGGTAAAATTGCTCCAAATCCATACATTAATTTTGAATCTCCTCCAGCAAACATGTGGCTATAATAAAATAAATTTCCCAATATGAAAAATATCCCAAAACCAATTAAACCTTGGTAAAAAAAATTAAAACTTCCTAATTCTAAAAAAGAATAAAAAAATCTAAATATTAATGCAAATATAATTAAAGAATAATTAAGCCAATTTGCAATCTCTCTTTTTCTTAAATCTTGAATTGTAGCAAATAATATCCACACAAATGCCAAAGACCATAAAAAAATCACCTCAAACATAAATTAAATTAGAAGATTTAGTTTATAAAATCATTTCTTTTTCAAACTAATATTTGATGTTCTAGAAGCTCCACCTTTTTTATAAGGGTGTTTCTTTTTATCTTTCTTCTTAGATTTACCTTTATTTCTTTTATCTCCAAAACAATAATCAGCCATTTTAAAAATTATAAAGGAACTGTACACAATGTGTCACTTGATAAAAGACTAACATCATATCCAGCTACTTGAGCTGCCACATCTCCAAATTTACCATTAATACTTATTTGGTCACAAGGCAAATTGCAAGTAATAGAACAACTTTTTACACCATATTTTTGAAACGCTGGAGAAGTTGCTAAAACAGCACAAGAAGTTGCCACCTTATTCTTTTGATCATCTACAAGATTTCTCATAGAAGAACAAAAATCATATGTTCCGCCTGTAGCACATGCTGCTTCACATGAAGTTACAATAGTATCTACATTGCTTTTTGATATCCATGGAGCAATTTTTCCCCAACCCATTGTAAATCCTAAAATCAATACTACAAGAACTACTACTGCTAAAATCAAAAGAACAATAGTACTAGTACTCATTCCTTGACCTCTTTTATTAAACATAATAAAACTTAGTTAAATTTATTTATAAACCTTATTATTAAGGCAAATAATATTTAGCAGAAAACAAAAGCTCTTGCTTTTTCCAACTAGAACTAAAAGAAGGAGAAATAGAAGTTTTAGAAACCTCCATAACCAAATATTTTCCTCCAACATCTTGAGACACATTAAAATAAGAATCTGCCCTCATTTCTGGAACACCTTGATCCAAATAATAACTATATTCTTCATGTTGTGCAGATAATGTTTTCATTACATCAATTCCAACAAACGAATTTGCCATATTAAAATCAGATAAAAAGAATGTTAAAAGTGCAAATGCACAAATTGTAAAAACTCCAATCACAAATAAAATAATTGGAACATTAGATCTTTTACTTTTATTTTTAAATATTTTATTTTTCATTTTAAAGCACAGCATTAGATTTTATATCATTTAATTTATCTTCATAAGGTTCTTGAAAAGTTCCTTTTTCTTCTAACCCCAGTAATTTTTTATGAATGTCATTTGATTTTTTAGAATCTAAAAAAGACAAGTATGTGAAAATAGATTTTGCTAAGTAAATATCTTTTTCTTTAAATTCGCTTTTAGAAAACAAACTAGGTTTAAATTCAGTAATACTTTTTGTCTTTCCTAACACAGAAGCTCCGAAAATAAAGAAGAACAATAACACAAAAATAATTATTGTTGCCACTAACCAAGTTATTGTTTCCCCCAATTGTGCTTTATTATTTAACATTTTGTTCTGTTTTCCTCACCACGGATAAAATTTTAATTAAATAAACATTTTCTCCAAATCCCCTAGTATAAAATTCTTTTTTAGAACAAACAACCAAGTTTTCATATTTTTTGTCTTTAATTTCACAATCAGATTTAAAATTAATATCTCCTTCACTTATATTTAATATTATAGCTCTGGAATCTTCAAATTTATAAAAATTTACTTCAAAATAATATTGCGGTTTTTCCCATTGCCCAACTGGATTAATATTAATATCACATTCATCTAAAAAATGATCTATAAATGCTTCTTTAAAAATACCAGCATCAGAAATAAGATTTGAATTCAAATCCCCTTGATAAGAAATACAATTTGCAATTTTTTCTGATAAAAGATCTGCTTCAATATCCCGAACATCATAGGGAGAACTATAATATAGGCTAACCATTAAAAAAACCCCTCCAGCAACAACTACTAGAATTATAAACCAATAAATGGATATTATCTTTCCATCTGCTTTTTTATTCATTTTATTTATAAAATGAATCCGCAGAGTTTCCCCGAGGACCCACCAAAAATTTATTTTTGAATTTATTCATTTTAAACTTTCTCCTCAATTACAAATATGTAATAAACATCTTCAGTATATTTGTTTATTTTAACATCATTAAAAAAAGAATAACTATATGAGCTTTTATCTTTTAGCGAAACCGTAACTTCGGTTCCATTGATTTTAACTATTTGATCAAATGTGATTCCATTCTTTTCTGCAACCTTCATAGGTTCTTCCATATTTAATTTCATAACTGTTCCCGGAGAAGAAGAATCGATTAAAAGAGCTACCTGTTTAGCATAAAACTTTTCCAGAAAAATAGATCCTGATCCTTGATTAATTAAAAACAAAACTAAAATTCCAAAAAAAACTAAATTTAATATAATAAATATAATATTCTCTATTAAAATCTCTCCCCTCTTTTTCCTCATAAAGTATAAAGATAATTTATATTAATAAAACTTATCTTAATTAAGATTTTGTTGTTATCTCGTCACAATTAAGAGCTTCAAATTCTTTTGAACCTGCCTCAACCAAATAAGGTGGAATCACATCCTTTTTACCATATAAATTTCTTATTACTGGGGCCACCAGTGTCCCTCCTGCAACTCCTCCTGCTGCAGCACCAATTACACCTGCTTTAAGAACAGTTGTGAGCACCGCCATAGAAACCACTGCACTACTTCCCCCTGTAAGAGGGACTAAGGCCAACCCTCCAAGAACTACAGCCCCACCAATTGCAATATTTGTAACCCAAGATAAAGTGCTTATATCACTTGAACTTCCCATTAAAGAATAATATTGTTTATCTAAATACATTGGACCAAAATCAACTCCTTGAGAAAGAAGAGAAGTTGCATCATTTGTAAAATATAAATATTCTAAATATGTTGGACCACTTTGATCTTTTAATTTTGTTCTAGACAAATATTCAAAAACATCTCTTTTATTAAACTCATTTGAACCAAAAATATCTTTTACACTATCATCAAAAGATATTTGAGAACATATTGAACAATATAAATTAGAAAAAGATTCTTTTTCTAAGTATTCAACTTTTCCTTCACCAAACATCCACCAACAATCTGCAAGTTCATCTCCAAGAACTTGATAAACATCTTCTTTTGTCTTTACTTTCTTTTTGATTGGATCTAACATTTGTTCACAACTTCCATCTTTTGTTATGCAAACATAACTTCTTTGACAATTCAAAGGGATAGAATCTGAAACCAAATCATCTGCAGTTCGTATTAAAGTTGCCCTATTCATAACAGAATTATAACAAAGTTGTTTTTCACTTTCTTGACCCAAATTTAACCTAAATAAAAAGAAAAGAATTATTGCAAAACTTGCTATTAAAATAACTAAAATAACTATTTGCTTTGTTGTTAATTCTGCCTTTATGTTTTTCATATTGCACCTATTTTTTTCATTAAAGTGTATATTGCAACTAATGCGATTGCGAATATTACTATCCAGATAATATACTTTATTAATTTATCAAAATTCATATTTTAGACACCTCCACCCATTTCCCATCTTTTTTTATCTCAAGACTAATAAATGCTCCGCCGTTTTTTTCAATTGAAATTTCATCAAACTTTTTCAAATCTCCAACAACAACACAAGCCCCATTTTCAGAACATTCTTTTTCTTGCCTATCTTTAGCAATACCAAAAAATTCATAAACAGAATCACAAATACATATACAATCTTTTCCGATGCATTGATTTGGTTTTAAATCGCCTTGAACAAAACTAAAAACAGACCAACCAATAGGAGTTATCTGATACAATTTTCCAACATATGAAGAATTTAATTTAAGTTCATTTAAAATATCTGTAATTTTATCTGAAGTAGCTTTAGCCTCAACTAACTTTTGGTCTTTAGAATTAGCATTATATAATGCAAAAAGAAGAAAAACTAAAAGAGCTATTCCAATAACTGCTAAAACAATTTTCAAAGTTTCTGAAGCTAATAAAATTCCTTTTTTATTTTTCATCTTAAAAACACCAAAAATAATTGGGGAGTAGAACCTGGAAGATTTTGAATAAAATCCACAATTTTATTTTTAAAAATAAAATACAATGCAATAATAACTGCCACAACCACAAAAATACCTAAAATTATTTTAATTAATTGGCTTATCGATAGTTCTGCCATTATCTCCCCCTAAATAAATTTTTAAAATTATCTAAAACTGAAACACCTTTTTCTTTTAAAACAAATATTGTAATCATTAACACTACTAAAACTGCTAATGCAATTAAAATCCATGGAAGATATTCAGACACAATTCCTCTTTTATTCATAACTAATTATATTAAATATAATTAATAAATGTTTTTAAAATAAAAAAGCTAAAATAAAGGATGGAAACTTGGAAAGAAATATATAAAAATAAAAAATTTGAGATAAATACAAAAAAAACCAAGCAAGATTGTTAAAGAAATTTTCAAAATAAAACCCAAGGTAAAAAGAACCCTTGATCTTGGATGTGGCAATGGGAGAAATTCTGTTTATGCTTCTAGATTCTCAACAAAGGTAGATTATATAGATATTGTTGATCTCAAAGAAAGACAAAAGAATAAAAATATTACATTTAAAAAACAAAAACTACAAAATTTAAATATGGGAAAAATAAATATGATATAATTTTAATCATAAGGTTATTACAATATCTAAACCTGAAAGAATTGAAAAAAACATTAAAAAATGTTTCCAGAGCATTAAAACCAACTGGATTAATTGCTATAAGCTACACCAAATCTGGAGGAATTTTTAAGCAAGATTATAAAATAAAAATATTTTCATATTCCTTAAAAGATTTAAAAGAGATATTTAAAGAAAACAATTTAAAAGCAATTGAGACAAAAAGAGGAGATAAATATTCTTCTCACGTACCTTACAAAACTCCAGTAGAAACATATCAATTTATTTTAAAAAAGTTAAAATAAATTTCCAAGCACAAGTGTACTTAACAAAAACAAAGCAAGCACTGCTATCAAAGCTGTTATAAAATATAAAGTCATTCCTTTTTTCAAATTAATACCAATCTTATATGTATTCTGTAATCTATCTTCTCCAGCATCAATTGTTACAAGTGTTGCTGTTAATATAAAAATTATCTGAATCAAATAAATTCCAACAGAAAGCTGCAAATAATAAGGGGGTATCATAGATGTAACATCAAATATGTCTAAAATTCCCCCCAACCCCCCAACATTAGCTAAACCATCTTCTGTAAAGGATGTTAATTTTAATTTAGTTAAAATAAATGTTATCATTGCTGCCAAACCAACAACAATTCCAGAAAGCAAAGGAGCTAAAAAAGTCATATTACTTTTCATATCAGAAGATATTTCAGCCAACATATCTTTTAATCTAATTGTTATTTTGTTTATATTTTTAATATATTGAGATATGCTCATCAAACTTAGTGCTGCTATTTTAAGTCCTTTTTTACTAGATTCCACTAAAATTCTCATACTTGTTGCAATTAGATTTGAAGGGTAGGCATTAATGGCTCCACGCCTATTATCAAATATTGCTTTTTCAACACTCATTCCCATTTGTTGAATATTATAATTTACCCTCTTAAAAAAGTCATTTGTAACTAAGTTTTTTGTAGCTTCTGCCACCCTTCCAAAAGAAAGTTCTACTGGAACACCATTTCCAATCCTATTTCCTAATTGAAATAAAGAATTATTAAACTCTTTTTCAAGATTTTTTGTTTTCTCTCTTTCTTTAATCAAACCTTTTGTTTTTTGAATATATGAAGATATGAAAAATATTGCAATTCCCAATGGGAAAAATAAACTTAACAATAAAGCACCAATGCCAAAAGGCCCTTTAATTCCAGCACTTGTTTCCATAAATCCAAAAAACTTTGCATCTCCAAATGCACCTAACCCAATTTCATTAAAACTAAAATCTTTAGCAATTCCAAGAATTTCATTTAAAGGAGTATATTGAAAAATCAAAGGCAATAATCCAATTATCAAAAACGGTAAAGCAATTAAAAAAGCATTCACATAATGTTTTTTACTCTTATAATTTGGATAAAATGGATTTTTTTCAAGTAAGTCTGCTTCACCATAGCCTCCTGGACGCAACATTAAAACTTTATCAGTTAAGTAAAATACAAAAAACGGAATAATTAAATTAAATATAATAAAAACATGTGTGAAACTTAATAATTCCCCAACCAATGCAGAAGCTAAAGGCAAAAGCGCCAAGCCTAAAGTAGGTAAAACAACCCCCAACATATATACATTTGTTAAAGGAGATCTAACAGAATGTGTAAATTTCAACATACTATCATAAACCCCTTCAAGAACAACCTGTAAAGCTTTCTCTAAAACAGAAATTCTCCTAGCATCATCTGGTTCAAATAAACTACTTTCAATAAGGTGGAATGATTCAATAAATTCTGGAGAAAAATCTCTCCAAGATTCAAGATAATGATCAACACTATCTTTTATAGTTGAGAACTTTCCAATCTCAACATCATAAAATATTTTTTTAAAATCAAGTGCTAAAGGAAATTGTAAATGTTCTGATGCAAAAGCAATCGCTCTCTCTAAGTTGGGAGTATGCCTCATATAAACAACAATATATAAAATTGCAGGAACCATTTGACTTGAAGCCTTTAATCTCCATTTCTTAGCTAATCTATCTGGATAATTATTTGCAAAATAAAATAAAAATATTGAAAAAACAATCACCAATATAAAAAATAAAACAGGAAATTCTGAAAATCCACCCTTAACTAATGCAACTGCAACAGAAATTATCAAACCCAACACAAAAATACTAATAAAAGACATCACACTTAAAGTTACAACTTGCCAAGGTTCAATATCTAAATGTGCTCCAGAAACAGATTTTTTTAATTTTTCTAAATCTTTTGTTGAAGGATTTATTCTAAATGTTTTTCCAAGTGTGTGTGCCCATTTCTCATACCCTGTATATTCTTTAGAAATTTCTTTTTTAAATTTTACATATTCTTGACTATACTCAGAATTCCTTTTAAGGGGTGTAGAGTTAATTCTAGTTTCAATCCTTGAACCATACTTCCTTAAAATATCTTTTACATTTGGTTTTGTATTTTCAACCATTTTCCCTCTTTTTTTATTTTATTAGTAAAATGAAAACATGGAAAATTATTCTCATTTTTTACTTTTTTATTAAAAACAATTTAATTGCTTATATTAAAAATAAAGTAAAAAAAGATTAATAAACCTTTAGAAAAATAACTAAAAAATAGTCTTAAAAAAATGTTTGGCACTTTCTATAAAATTTGATAACTTTTCTTGATTTTCCATATTTCCAACACATGCACCATCTAAACATTCTCCAGGACATTTTTGAATAACCTCACCATAACAATAATATTCTTTAACATACATATTTCCTGTAGAATCTCTAACTAAACAAAAATCTTCTTTAATATTTCCTTCAAAACTACGATACCCTTTTTCAAAGATATTCATGCTATCAGTATCTGAACATCTTGATTCTAAAATTGCCACATCTTTTCCAGAAGATTCAGAAATAATTTGAGCATTTATATTAAAAATACCTAAAAAAAATCCTTTAAATATAAAAAACAAAAGAACTAAAACTGCTAAGACTAATATTAAAATAAAATATAGTTTTCTGCTTCTCATCTAAAAAAAAGAAATAACGATTATATAAATATTTTTATAATCAAGCAGAATCCATTGATTCTTCATTTGCACCATTCATATTTTGGTTTGCATATCCAACACCTTCATCACCCCCACCAACCCCAGAATCTTTATCACCTTTATTTTGCCCAGCTTGAGCTCCATTATTAACATTATTTGAAGTTTGTGCATCTGAATTTTGATTAGTAAACATATTTCTAACAAAATTAGTAAATCTATAACTTAGTAAAGATTTTGTCTTAATGTTATTCCCAATTCCAGCATCTCCAAGAATACAAGCACCATTATCACAACCATTTTCACAAGAACCATAATTCACAAGGTGCACATTTCCAAAACTATCACAAAATCCCTCTATAACATTTTGCCCATAACATCTATCTTCATGAACCCAATTTGGATCTCCTTCATGCATTCCAGTAGTTGTACCCTTTACATTATAATTTAAACCAAAATCAGTATCTTCACAATCATATGCAGTGATATTAGAACCTTCAACATTGCAAGTTCCACCAAAACACTCTCCTAAACAAAGAACATTAATAAATTTAGCTTCACCATTTTCACAATACCCTTCTGTAAGATATGCCTCTTGATTATTCTGTGTTCTATGACAAGTATCTGTTAAAGACCATCCTTCAAGACCATAATGTGTTCCAGAAACAGTTCCCATTTTACTATAATTAATTCCATTATCTGTATCAGCACACCCAGAAACTCCTGCTACAAAATCACAACTTCCATCAGTACAACCTGCAGGGCAATAAACCCAAAGAGTATTTGCTTCCCCATTTTCAGAACAATAGCCTTCAACAGCCACATTAACAGTTTGTCCCATAATTTCTTCTGTTGTGCAAGTATCTGTAAAAGACCAACTTGTAGAATTTTGAATAGATTTTAAACCAACGACGGTTCCTGTAATACTTGCATCAATTCCACTATCACTATCTGTACAATTTATGGTATTCCCTTCCACAGCAGGCTCCACACAAACATTATTACTACATCCTTCTGAGCAAACAACAGATTCTCTTCCAACTTCCCCTGTCCAACTGCAATATGCTTCTTTAATTTCATTACCAGTATTACCACTTAGACATTGGTCTTCATAAGTTACATATTTTTTATCAAAACTATCCCAACCAGAAGCTTTTCCGTAAATAGAATATATCTTTCCACCATCTGTTTCATTACAAACTAATCCCCCAACACAAGCCCCTTCTTCACAAGTCTTTCCAGGTCCGCAATTAGCATGAAAAGAAAAAGTGGGATGAACTCCCCCATATTGATCAACTTTACACCAATACTCCCAAAGCTGAGTTTCTTTAGCAGATGAAATGCCCCCCAAAGCTACTTTTTTACAAGCATCATAAATAGTTACACTTTGTATTGGGCCACCATTATCACTATATTCAACAGTAATACTCTCCTTTATACCTGGATTAGGAGAACCAGGAGGAGAAACTACTCCCGTACATGAATAATAAGTATAATTGTTATTAGGCCCAAAAAATTCAAGCGGTAATTCATTTGCTAAACCAGAATTTGATCCTCTATCAGTATTTATACATGCACCATTTTCACAAGTTTGACCAACTCCACAAGAAACTTCTGATTTGGCTGGTTTTGTGGTTCCAATTAAAGGATTTTTACAAAAATATTCTATTAAGGTGCTAGTATCTTTACATTCATCATAAATATTTTGTGACGCCATAACTCCTCCAGATTCATACTCAACATGAATTTGACCTTTCACTAAATAATCAAGTACAGAAGAATCTCCATTCATCCCAACTTCAGAATCAATGCAACTTAAAAAATTAACATTAGCCATCTCTCTAGCATTTGCAACTCCGAATGAAAATATAGAAAACATTAACACTAATAAGATTCCAAAAATTAAACCACTTCTTTTATTCATAGATACTTAAAAAATTAATACTATATAAATATTTTTATATTAAACTTTTCTTTTTTTAATTTCATCCACCAACCATTTTTGCCATTTTGGAAAAACCCTTTCCCCTAAAGGCAATCCAATTTCTTTAATAACCTCGTCAGAAATTCTATGAAAATGATGGTTTGCCAATTGATTAAATTCAGCTTCCAAGATACTAAAATTTTTAGTTTTTTCAGCAACATCTACAATTTCTTTTTTAATTTTAGCTCGAGTAAGAATATTATCATAAACAGCTTCCCAATTTCCAGCCCAACCTCTAACTTTAGAAGCAATTTCTTTTATAATTTCACTTTCCCCATTAATCAAATCATTTGTAGGTTCTAATTCATCTTTTTCAACATTATATCTCATTAAATCAACAAACCCCTGCTCAATAACAGGATCTTTTTCCCAATGTTTTCTTATCTCTGCTAATTCTAAAAGTCTTCTCCAAGAATATAATCCATCTGCAGATTTAATTGGATTTGCAACAGCAATAATATCTGTAGCTTTAAAAGAAGTCACTGGAACTCCAAGATCATTAACAACTCTATCATAAACCCCATAAGGAGAAGCACCATGAATTGTTCCGGCAACAACATTTGCTAATGCTCCCACCCTCATTGCTTCATAAAGTGCTTTTGCTTCAACACTTCTAACTTCACCAACAATTAATGCACTATCCCCCAAACGCAAACTCGTTCTAATTCCATCATCTGCAGAAACTTCTGCAGTTGTTTTTAAAAGTGCAGATCTAACTTTCATTCTTAAAATATTATAATTTAATTTCCGCATATATTCCACAGGAAGTTCCAAAGAATCTTCAATAGTAATTACTCTCGCTTTAGGATTAATTTCTAACATTAAACTTCCAAGTAAAGATGTTTTTCCTGAACTCCTTGTTCCTGCAACCAAAAGAGTTCTTGCACCATCAATTAAAAAACTTAAAAGACCAGCAGATAAAGGATTTATCATTTTATTTTTAATAAAAAGAGGCAATGTCCAAGGAGATTCTCTATGTCTTCTAATTGAATATGCCAAGCCATCTGGAGATAAAGGGTTTTGAATAACAGCTATTCTAGCCCTAATTTTTCCAATTTCTAATTGAGTATCTAAAATTGGATTTGATTCATCTAAAGGTCTTCCAGAAATCATTCTAAATTTTGCAGCCCAAGAATTTGAATCTTCGAAACTTGGTCGAATATTTGTAGAACACTCGTCATATTCTTGATGTCTTAAATAAATTGGAACCTGAGATATTGGGGCATTTAATGAAATATCTTGTATTCTTTTATCTTGAAGTAAAACCTCTATTAACCCAAATCCAATAGTATGTCTAACTAAAATTGTTGCTAATTTGTTTAAATCCTCATAATTTAATTTAATATTTTTTGCTTCTCCCAAATCTCTAATTAAATCTTTAGATATGTTGAAAAAAACCTGCCTTGTTCTTTCAGTGTCTGTAAATTCTTCTGCTTTTGGCTGATGCTCAATTAAAACATTTCTTGCTAAATTTAAAAGTAAATTATGGTCTTCTTTTAATGAATTTTCAGGAGGATTTAAATGATAAAATAATTTAGATTCATTTTTTCTTTTTAAGATAACCACATTGGAAATATCATATTCATTTATATTTATTTCATATTGGTCAACAATTTCAGCATCAGAAGGAATATCTGAAACTAAACGCGTAAAAGTAAAATTAGGTATTACATCTGGGCTAAAAGCATGATGGTAAATTTCTCTACTTCCTCTTTGATATGTTGGAGAATAGGGTAAAAGAATTTGCAATAACTTTGTCTTTTCAAGCAAATTAAAAATATTGACTAAAAGATTTACGTAATTTAGTTGATCTATTTTTAAATTTCCAGATGTTTTTTCTAATCTTATCTTTGCTTCTAAAAGTATTCTTTTCAAATCCATATACGCTAAAAAAGGGTCTTTCTTTAGAACATAAAGAAAAGAAAACAAAGAATTATATCTTGCAGAAAACACAGATTCATTTTCCTTAACTAATTTTCCAAAACTTAAAATTTTTTCTTGTTTTAAAAAATAAACATAAAGACTTGCAATTTCCAACAAATATGAAGTTTCTCTAAAATCATAATTATAATTCTTATTTTGCACAAATATGATTCTAGAAACATTTGGATTCTCAATTAAATAATCAATTGTTTTTTCCATAACCTCTGGAGAATCAGGTAAACTCGGAGAAAAAGCAACTTTAGAATAATCTAAATAAAGTATATCTTCTCCACCTTCTCTTCTAACCTCATAACTCACATCTTTTATGCCTTTTAAGGGTTGCATAATTAAACAATGTAAAACTAGTTTAAATTATTTAGTGTCTTTAAAAGAAATATAAAAATCCAAACAAATTTAAACTAAATTCACTGTTTTATTAAATGGAAGAATATGCTAATCTTGAAAATGCTTCTAATTCTAATGCTTATGGTCTACGGGACCTTGAAGAAAAACAAAGAATTTTGAAAGACAGATTAATCCTAATAGGACAAAATTTAATTGAAGTTAAAGAACAGTCTGAAAAAGACATTTTAGATCTTAAAAAAAGTTTAGAGATTTTAAAACAAGAAACAGAAAGAATTAGATCATTTATAGAAACTATTTCTTCTGAATTTTCTAGTTTTGCTAGAAAAGAAGACCTAAATATTTTAATTAAACAAGCAAAAATGTTTCAACCTTTAGATTTGGTCACAAGATCAGACTTAGAAAAATTAAAAAATAGATAAAACTAATAAAAACTATGGCAACATTAGAAAAAGTAATGGATATGAAGAGACAAGGTTTTAAAGAAAATGAAATAATTAGAAATTTGCAAACACAAGGCATATCTCCAAAAGAAATTTCAGATGCTTTAACACAATCACAAATAAAACAAGCAGTAACTTCAGAATCTGGAAATAATAATATGCAACCTTCAATAATGGGAAATTCACTTTCAGAAGCTGCTGGAAACATCCCTCAACCAACACAACAAATTCCAGATTATAATGAAGAAACACCTACAGAAGTTTACCAACCCCAAATGCCCCAAGATCAAAATTATCCTCAAGATCAAAATTATTATGAAACCCCACAATATGCTCCTCAAGAAAATACTCAAGAAGAATATTATCCTCAAGACCAAAACTATTCTCAAAACAATAATTATGCAGAATCTGGAATAGATAATATGATTGAAATAGCAGAACAAGTTTTTTTAGATAAAATCAAAAAAATCCAAAACAAAGTTAATGATGTTATTGAATTTAAAACAATTTTTGAATCAAAAGTGCAAGATATGTCTGAGAGATTAAAAAGAATTGAAAAAATGTTTGATCAAATGCAAATATCAATAATAGAAAAAGTAGGCTCATATGGAAAAGGCTTAGAGTCTTTAAAAAAAGAAATTGATATGGTTGAAGATTCTTTTTCAAAAGTATTAGAAAAAAAAACACATAAAAAAGCAATACATAAAAAAATTTCTAAAAAAAAGAAATAAATTTATTTCTCTAACCTTCAAGCATTTTTGCTAAAACACTCTTATCTTCTTTTTGTGATTTAGATCCCACAATAATTGTAATAAGCAAACCTAGAAAGACTAACACCCCAACAATAGTTGCCCAATTATATCCTAACCAATATCCAATTCCAGAACCAGTATACCAACTATATGAATCTAAACTAGAAAATACAACAACAACTGCAATCAAAAGTGCTATTGCAGTCATTCCTCCCATCCAACCTTTATTTTTAGGATTAATAAATAATCCAAGTAAAATTAAAACAACCAACACTATTGATAATCCAATACCCAATCTTGGAAAAATTTCAGAAAAGAATATTGAAACAAAATTAAATTGCAAAGCTAAAAACCCAACAGCCAATGCAATCACAATATTTATTCCTTTTCCTTCATTTCCATTCTTACCTCCAAAAATATTTATTTTAGATAAAATTCCAAACACTAAAGCAAATATTAAAAGAAATGGAAGAACATAACTAAATACACCTGCCTGTTCCCATTGAAAAAGCATATTTCCAATTGCTCCACCTCCAACAGAAGAATAAAACGCTAAAAAAGTTTCACTAATCATTATAAAGATATTTATCAAATATTCTTTAAATATGTTTCTACACTAAAAGAAGTATATTAAAATTTAAGGTGTTTTTGCCTTAACACTAATTGCAACTAAAACAGCTCCAACAATTAAAACAATAATTATAAGATTTGTCCAAAGACTTCCACTCCAACCACTATTAAATAAGAAATTAAAAATCTTTGTAAAAAAACTTTCAATTCCACCTCCAAATCCACTAATTCCAATTACAGCTAAAATAATTGCAATAAATATTAATATAGCTAAAAATATCTTCATACCTTTATTATCAATTGTTCCTTTACCTGAAACAAATCCCCAAAGCATAAGTCCAACAAATATAATTACAAGTCCAACCACCAAGAATAAAATTAAATTTGTTACCATTATTCTTGGAAAAACAGCACTAACAAAGATTAATCCAATAACAAGAGATAAAAAAGCATTTAATTGATGCTTATCTCCTAAAACATTTGTTTTTTCTAAAATTGCAAATACAATAAAAAACATCAACACAAAAGGGTACAAGAAATCAGTTAATATTGGATGTTGTAAGATAGTAACCATTTTTTAAATATTTACATCAAATCTTCTGAAACCTCTAAACCTGCATCTGTGCTAGGTAAAGCAGTTTTATTTATGATGAAAATATCACTAATTGCTTTTACAAATTGGTGTGGAATTATAACTCCTCTTGCCCCCCCAATTAAAGACATTACAGATCCACCAACTCTTATCTTCCAACCATCTACTTTATTTTCAAATAAATTAACTTCTTCTATCTCTCCAAAGAATTCTCCAGCATCTGTATAGACCTTTGTCCCAATAACCTCTGTTATTTTTTTAACTCTCATAAAAGAAATTGTATTATTTTATTTAAATAGTTTTCCATACTAAAAGGAAATGGTCTTAAAAAAACCAATTCACAAATATTTATAAAAAAATCATTCTTAAAAAAACCATGTTAAACAAAAAAGAGATCATCAGCATTATTGCAGTAATAATTATTCTAGCAATTTCAATAAGTTTGTTTAGCATAAAAACCATGTTCTTTCCAACATTAATTGCTGTTTTCATTGTAATTATGCTAAATGTTCTAATAAAAAAAGCAACCAGCCATTATCTAAACATTAAAATAGATCTCCACATGTGGGAAATTAAGCAATGGGGATTTAAAAGGCATTTTAGATTTAAAAAACCTGTAAATCTTGGATTGATTTTGCCAATTATCCTAAAAGTTCTTACAGTAGGCCTAATTAATTGGACAGCTTGTCTTGTTTTTGATGTAAAATCTACTATTTATAGAGCTGCCAAAAAACATGGGCTTTATGCTTTTTCAGAAATAAGTGAGACACAAATTAGTGTTATTGCTGCTGCAGGAATTCTTGTAAATTTGCTAGCTTCAATTGTAGGATATATTCTTGGGTTCCCTGATTTTGCAAGAATCAGCTTAGGTTTTGCTTTCTGGAATTTAATTCCTCTTTCAGACTTAGATGGAAATAAAATCTTTTTTGGAAGCATAACTCTATGGGCATTCCTAATAGCTTTAACTTTAATTGGATTAGCATTATCTATTTTTATGATATAATATGGACTTTCTAGAAAAAATTACCCCTAGACAATACCAAAGAGAAATCTTTGAAACATGTGTAAAAGAGAATTGTTTAGTTGTACTTCCAACAGGGCTAGGAAAAACCTTAATTGCTCTAATGTTAACAATTCACAGAATGAAACAATTTCCAGGAGAAAAAGTTTTAATTTTAGCTCCAACAAGACCCTTAGCAGAACAGCATTTAAATTCATTTAAAGAAAATCTTTCAGAACTATTTGCAGATATTCAATTATTTACCGGGGAAGTTAATGCTGAAAATAGAAAGAAAATTTGGCAAACCGCAGATATAATCTTTTCCACACCTCAATGCATTGCAAATGACATTAAAAAAAAATTATATTCTCTAAATGATGTGTGTTTACTTGTTGAAGATGAAGCTCATAGATGTGTTAAAAACTACTCCTACAACCATGTTGCAAAAAGTTACCTTGAACAAGCAAAAAACCCAAGAATTCTTGGTTTAACTGCTTCCCCTGGAAGCGACCAGAAAACAATCAAAGATATTTGTAAAAGTTTATCTATAAAAGAAGTTGAACTCAGAACCAGAGACAGCTTAGATGTAAAAAAATATTTGCAAACTTTAACATTTAAAAAAATAGAATTAGATTTTCCAAAAGAATTTGAAGAAATTAGAGTTCTTCTAAATAGAATAAATAGAGATTATTTAGACCGGCTAAAGCTGGGAAATTTTCTACATGGACCAGAAAATAAAATTGCTCTTCTTGAACTACAAAAAAGATTAAGTTCACAATTAGCAAGAAATTTTAAAGCAGGATCAGTATATTCTGCAATAAGTTATTGTGCCCAAGCAATTAAAATAAGTCATGCCATAGAACTTTTAGAAACCCAAACTCTCGAAAGTTTTTTTAATTATTTAAAATCATTACATGAACAAGCAGTAAAACAACAAAGCAAAGGTGTTGTAAGACTTGTTGAAAGAAATGAATTTATATTAGTCTATTCATTTACAAAAGAACTTTTAATAAAAAATAAAGAACATCCAAAAATAGAAAAAACAATTGAATTAATAAAAAATAGAAAAAATTCAAAAACAATAATTTTTACTCAATTTAGAGGTACAGCGTCAATAATCTCAAGAAATCTTAATGAAATAGATGGAATAACTTCAAAAGTTTTTGTAGGCCAAACAAAAAAACAAGAAACAGGTTTAAGTCAAAAAGAACAAAAACAAATAATAGAGGATTTTAAAGAAAATAAAATAAATGTACTCTGTGCTACATCTATAGGAGAAGAAGGTTTAGATATCCCTGAAGTTGGACTAGTAATCTTTTATGAACCTGTTGGTTCTGCCATAAGATCTATTCAAAGAAGAGGAAGAACCGCAAGATTAAACAAAGGAGAATTAATAATCCTTATAACAAAAAATACTAAAGATGGAAGAAGTTATTATGCCTCAAGGTCTCGTGAAAAAAAGATGCACACTTCAATAGAACAAATAAAAAATCAATTAAAAAACAAAGATACTCAAAGCAAATTAACCTAAAATGAGTACAACATTTCAAAAAATATTTTTTAAAGAAGAAAAAGAAAAGAAAAAAGAGAAATCTGAAAAAAGAAAACTTGTTCTAGTGGACCATCGGGAAAGAAAATCTTTGGTTCCTTCAGAATTAATGGCTTTAGGAACTCCTTTAGAAATTAAAGAATTAAAAGTTGCAGATTATGTAATTGAAAACATTGCTATTGAAAGGAAAACTTACCAAGATTTTGTTTCTTCTATGTTTAATAAAAGACTTTTACGGCAACTAGAAGATCTTAAACAATATCCAAAACCTCTTCTCATAATTGAAGGGCCTTCAAAAAATTTTGATCTAGAAGTAAATCCAAATGCAATAAAAGGTTTTCTTTTATCAATAAGCTTAAGTCATAAAATACCCATAATCTTTACAGAAGATCCTACAGAAACAGCAATATACATTGATTTAATTTCAAGGAAAAAAAATACAAATATATCTTTAAATGTATCTAAAAAAAATCTAACAAAAAAGCAACAATTAAAATTTATTTTAGAATCTTTTCCAAAAATTGGCCCTACAACCTCAGAAAAACTATTAAACCATTTCAAAAATATAAAAAATATTATGAATGCTACTAAAGAAGAACTTCAGAAAATTATTGGTAAAAAATCAGAAGAAATATATGAAATCATAAATAAAGACTTTTTTTAAGCTCCAGGAACTAAAGCAAAATAACTAAAATCTCCTTGAAAAACTTTTTTTGCCAAAACTTTAACATCTTTTAATTTAACTTTTTTAATCTCTTTATCAAAATTATAAAAATCTTCAGCTTTTCCTTGAATTTCACTTGCAATCAAATTTACCATTTGGACTTGCGAATCTTCCATAGATATTTTATATTGCCCAGTCAATTGTGTTTTAATTGTTTCTAATTCTTCTTCTCCCAATTCCCTAAACACTTTTCCATATTCTTTTAAAATTAATTTCTTTATCTCTTCAACATTTTTTTTATCTGTTCCAACATATATCCAGTTATAAGCATATTCATTATGCAATTCAAAATCTCCTTTTACAGCATATGCAAGATTTCTTTTTTCCCTTATTTCAGAAAAAAGTCTTGAAGACATTCCTCCTGCCATTAAAGTTCCAAGAACTTTGGCTGCTGCCTTATCTTTAGAATTTCTAAAAGGCACATGATGCGCAAAAACAATATTTGCTTGATCAATACCTTTTCTTTTTTCAATTTTAAAATCATTTTTTAAAATTATTTTTTGCTTTGGAATTTTCCCTTTTTTGTTACTAAAATTTCTTTCAAGAAAATTGACTATTTTCTTAGCATCAAAATCTCCAACAATACAAACCACCATATTATTTGAAGTATATATTTTTTCAAATTTTTCCAGCATCTTTTTACGATTAACAGACAACATTGTTTCCTTTGTTCCAATAGTTGAAATTTTCATCACACCCCCATATAAACATTTTTGAATCTCATCAAAAACATGCAATCTTGGATTATCCTTATACAAATTCATTTCTTCAAATATAACTTTTCTTTCTTTTTCTAATTCTTCCCCATCAAATAAAGGGTTTTTAATCATATCTGTTAAAACATCTAAAGCCACTCCCAATTTATCACTTGGCATTTTACACCAATATCCTGTTATCTCCTCTCCTGTAAAACCATTTAATTCTCCACCATTTTTTTCAATATCAATTGCAATTTGCCGTGAAGATCTTTTTTTAGTCCCCTTATATAACATATGTTCTATAAAATGAGATATTCCTTTTTCATGCATAAATTCATTATTACTTCCATTTTTAACAGCAAAAATAACACTTGCCACAGGAACCTTTCTTCTCTCTAATAAAAGAGTCATACCATTTTTTAATTTTTTTCTAATAAAATTTTCTTTCATTTTAAAAAAAAGTAAAGAGCATATATAAAGATGTCTGTGAAAAAAACGTCATCCATTAAACAAGATCAAATGCAAAAACCAAAACCCCCAAAACAACCAAAACCAAAACCACAATAATCCAAGGTATATATTTTTTAGTTCCTTTTTTTTGAGCAACTTCTAATTTTTCCTTGTTTTCTTTTGTCTGCATTTTTTCAAATTCATATTGTTTTTTTCTTACCATAGCTTCTCTTTCTTTAATTGCAGATTCATTTAATTCCTCTGAAACTTCCAAATCCACATCTACCATTATATGTTAAAGAAATTATAGATTAAATAACTTACTTTTTAGAAAAAATAAAATATTTTTCATTAGCTATCTCAAATTGATCTAATAAAACAAACTCTTTTGGAAAAGCATCTAAAATCCACCTTCTATCTACTTTAAAATCTCTTTTTTTAACTAAACTTTTCATAGCAAAACTAATTACAAAAAAATCCACATATGGAGATAGTTCTTTTAAAAGAAATTTAGAATATCCTTTTTTCAAAAATTCTAATGAATCTAATACCTTAAATAAAAAAACCAAATTATTTTTATTTTTTTTAATTAAAGAAATTATTTTATCTAATTCAAATAAACTAAGATGATAAGATTCCATATTATTTAATTTATTTTCTTTAAAATATATTTTTGAAATCTTTGAAAGTTGCCCAATAGATTCAACACCAATGTATTTTGTCTTTGGAGGCAAATATTTAACACTAAATGCATTCACCCCTGCTCCAAGATCAAAAACAGTAAAATTTCCTTTTAATCTTGAAAAAATCCTAGAATAAATTTCAGAGTAATGATCAAACCTTTCAGATGTAGATGAATGTCTTTTCAAAATCCAATCTGCTTCAAAAACCTTATCTTTCAAAAACCTTTTACTTGTAAACATTACAAAAGATTTTCCAAGCAAATTTCGAGTAGACTTTATTTTCTCTTCTAAAGATAATTGTTTATTTTCAAAATGCTCCCATGCTAATTCCACATCTATCTTCCGAAGTTGTGAAAATTGTTTTCTTTTAGTTATTTTTTCATAAATCTCTTTGTCCATAATTTTATTAAACATAGTAAATCTTAATAATTTAACTAAAATGCACCAAAACATATAAATAGTAGAAAAGATTTGTTAAAATATGGGAATCTATTCTGAAATGAAAAAGAAGTGGGAAATATATTGCCTAATGTCTGCAATAATCTTCATTGAAGAGATAAGTAAACCCACAAAACATATTCAAATTAAAAGATATAAAAACAAAACCTACAGGTGCCTTGGTTTCCATTCATTAAGATTAAAAATGAAAGATCCAGAATTTGTGAATAAATTTTTTGAAATAACTAGATACTGGCAAGAAAGAAAGAAAATTTCTTTATTAGGAAAAACTTTTGATAAACCAAGGAAAGAAAATTACGACGGGCAAGACAAAATATTGTTTTCACCCATGTGGATAAACCACGTTTTAACAAAAGTCGGAAAAATCCCAAATAAATATTCTTGGGAAACTTCTATTAAAAGAATAAACCATTTAAAACAATATAAAAAAATACCAATAGATAAAAGAAAATTCTTATTAAAAAAACTATTAACAAATAAATTTTTGGCTGCAGGAGCTTTTATTGTGGGCATGGATTTAGAATTTAGAGGATTGCAAAATGGAAGACCCTCTTTATGTATGAGTGAGAAATATAAAGATTTTTTAAGATTTATGTTAAAAATTGCTAAAAAATGGGGGTGGACTAATAACAAAGAATTATCCCCCGTAAGTATTTTAAATAGCCAAAAAAGGGGAATAAATGCTTCTCCCCAATTCGAATTTAGAATAAATATAAAAGGGTTACAAGAAATCCATGATCTTGCAGGACCCTTAATAAATTCCCACAAAGAAAAATGTATAAAATTTCATGTAAATAGATCAAAAAATTATGTGAATAAAGGTTGGAAAAATAAAGAAAATAATTCAAAAGACAAAATATTAAAATATCTTAAAAAAAATCCAAATTCCAGCACAACAGATATTCAATTTATCACAAACACCGGGGGGGATGTGGTTTTGGAGCATTTAAAGCAGTTAGAAGTTTTAGAAAAAGTAATTAAACAAAGAAGGGGGAAAAGATATATCTGGAAGATTAAATAAAATGTCATCAACAAACCAATCCCCAGAATACAAAAAAGCACAAGGAAGATTTTTAGAAGCAAAAACAATAGAAGAAAAAATTGACGCACTAGAAGAAATGATTCGGGAATGCCCAAAACATAAATCTTCTGAGAAAATGTTAGCTAATCTAACAACAAGAAGAAAAAAATTAGAACAAGATATTAAAAAAAAGAAAAAATCTGGAAAATCTTCATTTAAAGGAATTAAAAAAGAAGACATGCAAGCATTAATTATTGGAAAAACAAATTCAGGAAAATCTATGCTCCTCAAAACATTAACAAATGCAACTCCTTTAATTTCAAATAATAAATTTACTACAAAAACTTCAATAATTGGTATGATGCCTTACTTAGACACACAAATTCAGTTAATTGAAATTCCTGCAATTGAAAGTGAAGGGTTTGATAAAAGTCTCGTTCATACTGCAGACCTTGTTTTAATATTAATAACAAACTTAGAAGATCTAAAATATATTCAAGAAAATTTGCCCTCGACAAATGCAAAAAGAATCATAGTGTTTAATAAATCAGATCTTCTTTCTGAACAAGAAAAAAGAAAAATATCAGCCACACTACAATCTAAAAAATACAATTATATTTTAATTTCATCAATCCAAGAAATTGAAGATAATAATTTAGAGGAATTGAAAAAAAAGATATTTGATTCTTTTAACATCCTCAAAGTATATACTAAAGAACCTGGAAAAGAAAAATCAAAAAAACCAATGATTATGAAACCTAAATCAACTGTAAGAGATATTGCTGAAAAAATTCTAAAAGGTTTAAGTAAAAATGTAAAAGAAACAAAAATTTGGGGGCCTTCTTCAAAATTTGGAGGTCAAAAGGTAGGATTAAATCACCAATTAAGAAATTTGGATGTTGTGGAATTAAAGACAAAATAAGTTTTATCTCGTAACAGAATATTTTTTAACTTCTTCATAAAGTGCTTTAGCTTTTTTATTCTTTTCAAAATATTGTCTAACTGGCTCGATCATTTCATTAAGATAAAAAGATACAGCTTTCTTCAAATCTAAAGGATGTAATTTTCCATTTTTATAAATCTCTTCCAATTGTAAATAAGTCGCTTCTAAATTCCCCCCAAAGTTCTCAGGTCGAGAAATTCTTATTTTGGGATATCTTTTAAAAATAAGGTATTTTAAATAATCAAATAAAGGATTTCCTTCAATAACTTTTTCTGGACAATATGCTTTATTTATTTTCCTTTCAATATCTTTTTGAGTATCGTGCATATATATACAAGTCTCAGGTTTACTTTTACTCATCTTACTGGCCATAAGAATTTCCTCTTTATTTGATCCCTGCTGAACTCCTTGCAATCCTAAAATCATGTGGTGCGAAACTACAATGGGTTTTTTCCATTTTCTTTTACCTGCAATTTCTCTTCCCAAAACATTTGCTCTTCGCTGATCTAATCCCAATTGACAAATATCCACATCTAATTCAAAAATATCTGAAACTTGCATGCTAGGGTAAAATAATTGTGCTGTAGATTGTAATTCTCCTTCTTTCCTACCCATAATTGTTGTTGCCCTCATACTTCTATTAAAAGTAGTTTCTTTTGCCACATTCAAAACCCTATCCCAATATTTTAAATTATCCATCTTCTCAGAAGCCCAAATAATCTCCACCTTAGAAGTATCAACACCGCAAGCTTTCCAAACTTCAATAAAATACTCTCCTGCCCTCTGAATTCTTTTTAAATCCCCACCAAGTTTATTATTAATAAATGCAAAATAATCTGCTAAATATAATTTAAATTTCACTCCAGCCTCCAACATTAATTTAATATTTTCTGCTCTAAGTAAGCCAAAAGGCATATGTGCTAACCCAGAGGGTTCAAAACCATCATAAGCAACTATTTGTTTTTTAGATTTAATTAATTCTTCTAGTTCTTCTTCACCAATTATCTCTCCACCTTCTCCAACTTGTTTAATTAATTCTAATCTTTTTTTAACACTTAATTTCTTTTTAACATCCATAAAGACACAAACAATTATTAATTATTAAATCTTTCTTTAAGCATGCTATTAGAAATCATAATAGCCGTAGTGCTTGGAATTTTAGCGGGGACCATCACCGGGCTTGTTCCTGGAATCCATATAAATTTAATTGGAGCATTTTTAATTTCTCTTTCAGCAGGAATTTTATTAAAACTAAATTCAATTTATTTAGTGGTTTTTATTGTTGCCATGGCAATCACCCACACGTTTTTAGATTTTATTCCATCAATACTTTTGGGATGTCCAGATACAGATACAGAACTTTCAATTCTTCCGGGCCATAAACTTCTTAAAAAAGGAAGTGGATATGAAGCAATATTGCTTACAGCTTATGGAAGTTTGGCTGCAATATTGATTTTAACACTTGTATTTTATCCCTCTATATTTTTAATAAAATATGCACATAATGCAATTGAAACAATCTTGCCCTATATCTTAATTGCAACTTCTTTTTTCTTAATATTTCTTGAAAAAAATAAATTCAAAGCTTTATCTGTTTTTTTAATCACAGGAGTTCTTGGTTACATTGTTTTATCTCCTTTAGAAATGAATCAACCTCTTCTTCCATTATTAACAGGTCTTTTTGGTAGTTCCACTTTAATCTTAAGTTTAAAAAATAAAACAAAAATTCCAGAACAAAAAATAAACAAACCAAAAATAAAATTATTCAAACCTTTAATTGGTGCATTTATTGCATCTCCCCTATGTAGTTTTTTACCTGGGCTTGGAAGTGGACAAGCAGCAGTTATTGGAAATCTAATTTCAAGACAAAATAATAAAGGATTTTTAGTTTTATTGGGTGCAACAAACACATTTGTAATGGGTTTTTCTTTTTTAGCTCTCTTTGCAATTTCAAGAACAAGAACAGGTGCTGCTGCAGCAATAAAAGAAATTCTATCAAATTTTTCAAACAACGTTTTATTCTTAATAATAATTGTGCTTCTTATATCTGGAATAATTGCTTTTTTCTTAGTTAAAAATCTTTCAAAATTTTTAATAAAAAAAGTTCAAAAAATAAATTATATGTGGCTTGCCATAGGAACCTTGATATTTTTAGTTATATTAATTAGTTTTATTTCTGGTTGGAAAGGTTTACTTGTTTTAATAACTTCAACAATTACAGGATTATATTGTATCTCATTAGGTGTTCGTAGAACAAATATGATGGGATGCTTATTACTCCCTGTTATTTTATTTTATTTAATATAATTAAAGCCACTCTTGCAAACCTGCTTGTTTTTCTCTTTCCCGACCAAAAATAGAATCAATATATCCTTTTACTAAATCTAATGTTTGTTTAAGATAAACAGATAAATCATATTTTTTAGCCAATCCCAACGCAGGTTCAAGATATTTTCTAATTCCCCCTTCATTAATTGTAAAAATTAATTTTCCCCCACAATTTAAACAAACGCCTGAAAGAGGAGGTCTTCGCATTATTTCATTACAGCCAACACATCTAAATGTTTGTGTTGAAAAACTTCTTAAATTACCCCTCATATCTCTCATAAAATGTCTTTCAATGATTAATCTAGCAGTGTCACTTGTATCAACTGCCCTTATTTTTTCCACCAAAGCCATTTGATGTTCTACTTTTTCTTGCATTAAACCAAGAGACTTATATGCTGAACAATGAACCCCCTCATTAAAATCATCAGTATCATGCGTGTATCCCAATCCAATAAATGGATTTTCTCCTTTCTTCAAGATATCTTTAACACAATTAACTTTTACTGCAGAAGAATGTTCTCTTTTTTCTGCCAACCTATATAGCTCTAAAGGGTATTCCATAACAGCTTCAAAATCTAAAATTTGATCGTCTACTTCCCCCGCATCTATTTTTGCATTTAAAACAAGGGGAGCATCTTGGGTTCCCCCTCGATGACTTGGTAAAAACTTTTTAGAAAAATTTAATAAAACATCTCCTAAAAGCATAAGTGCCGCTTCATCCCCGTCACAATTTTTTGAAATAATTGAATTTGCCAAAACAAGATGGTTTTTAGATTCCACATTTAAAGAATAACTTTCTTCTTTTCCAAGTTCTTTAATGGAAATAATAGGATCATAAACAAAAAAATTATCTTTTTCAATCCGCATTCCTTTAAATTTACGAATTTTATGTAAATTTAAAATCTTCTTTTTTCTATCTGATAAAAATCCTATTTCAAAAAAATTCTTTAAAAAATCCGAACCAACAATTAATTTAGTTATTTTAAATTTTGGAACTCTTTTTTTCTTCTTTAAATAAAACTCTCTAATCTTTGGTCCAGGTTCCTTTTCATATTCATATCTTTTTGCAAAAATTCCAAATCTTGCCAAACAAAACTCCAAATCATAAAGTAACCCTTCACTAACACTATCACAACTAACCCTGATATCTCCTTTAGAAACACTTCCATCTCCTTCAAAATACCCCCTCAACACACCAGCTAATCTCTTCAAAGGCAAATCTAAAAATATGGAGGGAATTCTTTTTTCCTTTGCAATTGAACCACAACCCAAAATTTGTATAAAAAAAGCATATAAAATTTTAGAAGAAAAAGTGACCCTATCTTGTTTATTTTCACTTGGAACCAATCCAAAAGAATTTTTAATGGTTTTTTTGATAAAGCTCCTTATTTTTTCATCACTAGAAGAAATATAAACTTGATTTAATCCTTTTTTTGAGGTAATGCTTCTAGAATATCCTTCAGCAATATACAATCCTATCACCTCCAAAAGACTTTTTTCTAATTTAATAATAATTGGGACATTAACATTATCTCTTTTTATTGCTATTTTTCCAACATCATAAATCTTGTTTTGTGTTTTCTTATTTAAAGATAAAACAAATTTTACAGGATAACTATCTCTTCTCTTATAATTTGAAAATTGCTTTTTTGTAATTTTTAAATTCTTTAGGATTTTTTCGAGCTCAATTTCTTTTAACTCAAAAATAATTTCATTTATTTGTCTAACCATTATTTTTTCATCTTTTAAACTTTCTAAAAGATTTATTTCTTTTTTATCTTCTGAAGAAATATTGATTTTATATGGCAAAGGTATTCTATCCCCAATATTTAAATTTTTGGCCTCTGTAAAAATTTCATCAACCAAGAATTTATGATTTTCTGTAACTTTTATTTTCTTCCCTAAACTTGTTTTTATTTCATAAATATTGTTTTGTGTGTGTTTTGAAAAATTTTTAACTTTCACCTCCCCAACTTCCTTAAGAATTCCCACTGCACTAAAATCGTTTACTCTTTTTTCTTTTGTGCCCCAACTATCAACTACCTTATTTGGATTCATTCTATTAACTAAATCCCCTATCCTAATTATATTCCACTTGCCTTTTTCTTTAATAGGAATATATGTATCTCTATGAAAACAATCTCTTCTAACTGCAGCATGCATGTAAGGTGATGCCATTAATCCCAAGGTATTTGAAAATCCAATAAACCTACATACCACCCCTGCACAATTATGTGGAGCCATACATACCCCGAGTTTTCCAACCAAATCATCTTTTGATTTGACATTATAATATGCTGGAAGCCCATATAAATTTTGTAAAAGCTCGTCTATGAAATTACATATTCTTATAAAAACATCTTCACCTTTTTCTTCAGGATTATCCCCCGAACTAGGAATTAAAACATCATGAGGCATTAATTCCAATATTTGATTTACGTCTTCCAAATTCTTACCATTAATATCTTTAATATATCCTAATTCTTTTAGTTTTTCTACCGGTGTCCGAATCTCTTTTGGTTTAAAATGCACTAAAGGCAATTCAGTTGCATCCATCCTAATTGTTCCATCTTTATTTACTTGGAGATTATATTTTGCTCTTAAAATACCTTTAATTAAATTTTCTGGAATCTTAGAATCTGAAGACATTCCACGAACACCTTTAATTAATAACGGCATTTCTTGTCTTAAAATCCCAAGTTTTTCTCTTGCCTGCTCCACATAAAAACCAATATCAATACTTTGGAATTTTGTTGGTTTTCCCTCAACAGAGGAAATTTTTAAATTTTTATCAAAAGATGTTTCTTTTAAATCATAAAAATAGTATTTTTCTTTTGTTCGCTTACCACAACCCCCACACACCCTAAAAACACTTTCTTGATTACAAGTTTCACAATAGTTTAAGGGAAAATTAGATTTAACAAATCCCACGTCACAAGCTGCTTGAACACTTCTTAATCTTCCTCCTTCATTTCCAACAGGAAAAAGAACATTTGGACTACCTGTTAATTTTCTTACCTTTGCTTTTTCAGGCCTTCCCATCCTAGATCCAATAAAATCTCCTGCTTTATTTTTAATCTCAAATTTAGAAACAGAATTTATTAAACTTAAAACATTATCAAAACTTTCAAATTTAAATTTAGAAATATCTAAAACATCCACCATTAATATAGGCCCATTATCAAAATTAGCTTCTAATCCTAAATTCACTAAAAGTGCTTGACTATTTAATTTATCAATAATCACATTTTCAATAGAAACATCATGAGGCACACCTAAAAGCTCAAGTGCTCTTTTACCCAAAGCATATTCTTCTTGATCTTGTTTAGTAAAAGGCAATATTAATTTTCCGTCTAACTTTGAAAATTTAAGCCAATCTAATAAATTTGTGAATTGTTCCATTAAAATTTCTGTCCAATAAAAAGTATATCTTGGATAAAATGGAATTTTATAAATTCTAGAAATTTTTATTGCTTCTTCTAAAGACACATTATAACAATCAAAATTATCTAAAAAGGAAGAATCTTTTTCTTTGAGTTCGAGGTACCACCATTCTTCAACATATCCTGGATAAATCAATTTTGCATTTCTATTAACCAAATCACTAAATGGAAATAAAATATCCCCAATATAAATTATTTCTTCAACATCATCATATATTCTTTTCGCTTCATCTTTTGAAAATATTTTTCTTACACTTCCATTTTTCATTTTAACTATTGGACCATCTACAACATCACAAGAAGTCATTGCACAACCTTTAGTTGGTTTTTCTATTTTTAATTGGGTTCCAATTGCAATAAAGCCATCTGTCATTGCCATTGTGGCTGGATGTGTTGAAGCTGCACTAAATCCTGAATTCCTTCCCCTCCCATATCTAAATCTAAAACCGCCTGATCTTGAAGGGTGCCCAAAAATAGGTCTTCCTGCAACTAAATCTTTAATATATGTTGGAGAATCATCTGTTTTTCCTTTATCTCTTTTTTCATGAAGTTGGATATACTCTTCAATCCAATCAAAACCAGTTGATTTTATTCCATTTGATTTGGCTTTATTTAAAAGTCTAAAACCTTTGGCAGCCTTTTGTGCAAGACCTTCACCTAAAATTAAACAAAATCCACTTCGAAGATAATCTGTATCCACTCTTTCTAAATTTTTATAATTTGGAACTTCAATTTTTTCAGAAGGCTCACCAGCCACTTGAATGGGAAGATGTTCTGCTAAAAAAAGTGCTTCTTGCTCTGTGGGCATATATTGTAAATTTGCCACCCTATCATGAAAATGCTCTAATTCAGAATAAACTCTCTTGATTTCTTGCTCTGTAGGATCATATTTTGCAAATCCAAATTTTTCTCTTAAAAAATCTATTAACATCAACACCATACATGAAGCAGTTGTTCCTGCACTTCGTATTGGTCCTGAAAAATATGCTTTAAGATAATCTTTTCCATCTCTTGTCTTCCCTACTTTTATTCCAGTATATCCTTCTAATGGACTTGAAACAACACCAAGCGTGATATATGCAAAACCAACACGTATTCCTGCATCAATAGATTCTAATAAACTTTCAAATTTGCAAAATTTTTGCTCTGCAACCTCTTCTGCAATTTTAAAAATAACAGTGGGATCTAATTTACCATATTGTTTTTCTAAATCTAAAATTCTTTCTGCAATCTTAGATTCCATCATTTGAGGATAAATGGTTGATATTAATCCAACAACTTTTTCAGCCATAGACATTGCAAGAGGGATCTCAACCTCGTCTGCAGGATCATACCCTTTTGCCCTAGCCTGTTGAGCTACACTATAAATTTTATCTACTTCTTCTCTTAAATTTGTAAAGTGTTTTTCAATTTCCATTTTCAATTTCTCCAATTTTTTCTAAAATTTCTTTCCAATTATTAACCCGTATTACATTTTCTGGTAAAGTTCCACATTGGTTCCAAGATCTATCTAATAAAATAACTTTTATTCCTTTTTCAGAACAAGGAAGTGCATATTCAAGACGATCTTCAATAATCAAATCAACTTCTTTTTCAACACAAATTTCATGCTTTACTTTTCCATCATTCCATTCATCAGAAGAAAAAATCAATTCAAATTCAAAATGATCTTTAAAATGACTATCTATAAAAAAAGAAGTTGCATCTTTAATATCTAAATGCCTTGCAGTAATAAATAAGATATTATGTTTTTTTGAGAGATAAATTAAAGATTCTTTAGCCCCTTCAACAAAACCAACTTCACTTAATTCTGGAGAAAAATAAAATTCCCTTATAAGCTCTAAAACCTCTTCTAAAGACAAATCAAATACTTCTTCAAATTTCCAAGTATTTAATCTTTCAAATTCAAAAGAAGTGTTTTTTTTAGAATTATAAAATTCAATCAACTTTTTTGTAAATTCCACTAAAGTATCATCGATATCTACTCCAATTTTCATTCAATTGCCTCCATTTCAACTTCCTTCGAGCCTGTTTTCTGAGCAGGCTTTTCAAAATCCAATATTTTAACAGCTCTTGTTTTTAAATTAATCATTGGAACCTTACAATGGTCAGGAGTATTTCCAAATTTTTCTTGATATGGGGTCATCTCTTCCCATGTAGATACAGAAACTAAAAGAATATTATTAAAATAAGAAACTCCGCTTTTATGTGTGTGTCCTGAAACAAAAATATCTGGTATTTGCCTTATCATATGTGCATCTTTTTCACAAGGATATGATTGAACAGAAGAATGTGTTGGTGCAAGATGTCTATTCATTAAAAGATATTGCATTATTTTTTCTGGACTATCTATAGCATTTCCAGATATTAAAGAGGGGATATTCCTAGCATAATAAAAATAAGAAAAACCATGATACATCAGGACATTAAAGCCTTCAAAATCTTCAAAAGATCCAATATTTATATTTGAAGGATTTTCAACTAAAACAACATTTTCTAAATCATGCAATGGCCATGCATATTTTTCACTAAACAAAGGTTGAGGTTCCATCAAACGAACCCCATCATGATTTCCAGGACAAATAATGATTTTAATATCTTTTCGTATTTTTCCCAAAAGTTTTGCAATTTCTTCAAATTGCTGTTCTAAATTTCCAATTTCTAAATCTTTTTCTTGATTAGGATAATTTCCAACACCAGTCACAATATCTCCTACAATAAATAAATATTTTATTTTGTCTATTTCAGGATCTTCATTTAAATTTCCATTTAAGTATTCTATAAAATTCAAAAATTCCTCTTTTAAAAATTTCTTACTTCCAAAATGCAGATCTCCAATAAATAAAGCAGATTCATCTAAAGGAGACTTTTTCCTCATATCCAATATTGCTTCTGGAAAAACAAAATCATTAACAAAAAAGAAATTATTACTCCCAGTACAATTAAATCCAATAACAGAATCTAAACAAATATCTTGGGCTCTTTCATAAAGCTCGGGTTTAGAATTATTAATTAAAAGTTTTGTTCTGCCTGTTAAATCTTCCACATCTAAAATAATATTCTTATTTTTACTAATTCTTTTATCAAAAACCAATCCAATAATAGAAACTTGCCCTTTATTTGCTCCAAGTTTGTTTATAGAGATTAAATTCTTTAATTTTGGATGAACATCCAAAACATTTCTAAAAGAATTAAAACGATTTCTAAAATGAGTTACAAAATCTTTAACCACTAAAGCCTTACCAAATGTTGGAGATGAAGAAGCCACTTTAACATTTCCAAAATCTGGTTTTATTTCTGCACATGAACAAGTTGTTTTTGAAATTTCTAAATTTAAACCTAATTTGACTTTCAAAGATTTAAGGTGCTCAGAATTTTCCCCAATGCCCTGAAGAAAATTCTCTAACATGTCTTTATTTGATCTAAGAACCTCTCTTGTAATAAACCTTTTATTTGTTTGATTTTTTATTTTTTCTATAACCAAGCGAACTACCCCCAAATCTTTAACTTCACTAAGAACCCCGAGAATTTCATTATCTAAAAGTACGCTTTTCTCTACACAAATTTTTAAAATTTCTTCTCTGACCATTTGGATTATTAATTTTAATTATATGCAATTGAATCTTGAACAATCTCCTTAACCTTAGTTAAAATATCCTCTGATATTGCCAATTTTATCTCCCTCATTCTTCCACCCCTTCCTTTTGAAATAACCCTTACATTGATTATACCTAACATATCAAATTCTTGTAGTATATCACTAACTCTCCTTTGAGTTAAAATCTCAGATTTATTTTTTTGGCATATTTTTTGATAATACTCATATATGTCTCCTGTGAAAAAAATCTTGTTCGGATTTTCAGATAACTTAATTATAGAGTATAGAACATATTGAAATTGTTTTGGTTCAGATTTAACAACATCAAGGATCTTATCCCTCTCTATTTTTTGGTTTGCTTCATCTATATGCTTTAATTCAATTTTTTTAGATCCTGTCCTCTCAGCCAGCTCTCCTGCCACTCTTAGAAGATCTAAAGCCCTTCTAGCATCTCCGTGCTCTCTAGCAGCATATGCTGCACATTTTGCAATAACCCCTTCTGTTAAAACCTTTTCTTTAAAAGCATTTTCAGCCCTTTTACTCAAAATATCTTGAATTTGCAGCGCATTGTATGGGGGAAAGACAATTTCTTCTTCAGATAAAGAACTTCTAACTCTTGGATCTATTTCATCTAAAAAAGTTAAATCATTGCTAATACCAATTAAAGAAATTTGAGACTTTGATAATTCTGAATTGATTCTAGTTAAATTATATAAAAAGTTATTAGATATTTTTTTAACAGTTTGATCTATTTCATCTAAAATCAACACAACCAACTGTTTTTTCTCATCAATTAATTCAATAAATTTAGTATAAACAGCTTGGGTGGGTAAACCTGTTGCATGCACTTCTCCTCCTAATTTTTTTATTAATTCAGCTAAAATCCTATATTCTGTATCTGAAACCTTTTTAAGTTTACAATTAAGATATTCTATTCTTAAATCAAATGAAGAATTTTTATTAAATCTTTTATATAAAGCGTCTTTAATATATTTTATAGAAAGGGTTTTTCCTGTTCCAGTTTTACCATATAAAAAGAGATTACTTGTTCTTTCTCCTCTTAAAACAGGGGCAAGAATAGAAGCTATTTGCTTGATCTGCTCATCTCTATGGTGTATTAATTCAGGTGTATAAGTTGTTTGTAACAAACTTTTGTCTTTAAAGATAACATTCTTATCAAAAGATTCAAATATTTTATTTAATTCCTCTATCATTTTTTAATTAAGCACCCACCCACTTTTGTTTCCAATGGAAATGGAATTATAATTTTAATTCTCAACGAGAAAAAATAGAATTATTATATAAAGAGTTATGACTACTAAAAAAGAAGGACACCTAAATTTCAAGTGGAAATAAGATAAAATAAGTAAATAAGTAAATAAAGCAATATGAAAAAAAAGATAAAAGATAAAATTAAAAATCACATAAAATTAAAAATATGTACTAAAATATATATTTTTAGGTAAGATATAATAAAAAAGATATAATAAAAAAGATATAATAAAAAAGATATAATAAAAAAGATATAATAGATAAGATATAATATATATAATATAATATAGAAAAATTTATAAATAAATATAATAAATAAAAAAACTAAACATAAAAAATAAATATTCCATAAGAAATCAAAGGGTGGGAGGGTATACTTCCAACCTTGAATCTATCTAAATTAAATCTTCTTCAGATACAATTATAAAATCACCAATTGCAATAATTGCATTATATGGGATTAAATATTCATTTGAAGGTGTTTTCTCTAAATTAAGGTTTCTTGTATAAATTGTAGAATCCTTAACAACTAAATTAATTAATTCACCAGATCTTGTTTCAAAAGTAATATCTTTAACAAATCCCAATCTCTTACCTTCTTTAGTAACAATCATCTTCCCAAAAAGAGCTGTGAATGGATTTTTTTCTGTTTGCATATTTAAATGAGAATTAAATTATTTATAAATTTATCTACAATAAAAAACTACAATTAAACAAGAATTAAATCTTTTTAAAACACCGGTGTTGTCCGGAAAGACATAAAATCTAATTTGTAAAATAAAAAAAGTTTGGGTTTCTTTTGAATTTGTTTGCCTAATAATTTTTTTAAGATTGTAAGATATTAAATGCC
>Ga0268277_1000325_pt1 | contig 39408 bp, 50 predicted proteins | sample saktaG_5_FD_190132 | JGI IMG/M metagenome (GOLD analysis project Ga0268277, IMG submission 190132) | Saline water microbial communities from Sakinaw Lake, British Columbia, Canada - sak_2010_1_5_50m | ecosystem: Environmental > Aquatic > Non-marine Saline and Alkaline > Saline ... | reverse complement strand
GTTCGAGGCACAGATTGCTGTGATTAATCATCCGACTGTTATTGCAAAAGGGTATACACCAGTTTTCCATGTTCACACGGCTCAGGTTCCATGTCAATTCATTGAACTTAAGGCGAAGTTGGACCCAGCGACGGGACAGGTTTCACAACAGAATCCAGATTTTTTGAAAAATGGAGATGTTGCGATTGTTAGAGTTAAGCCGATTGGGAATCTTGTTTTGGAGTCTGCCGATAAGAATCCAAATATGTCGAGGTTTGCGATTCGAGATGCTGGGGTTACTGTTGCTGCTGGAGTTTGTAAATCCCTCGTCGAGAAAAAAATATAATTTTTAGGAATTTATTTTTAATTCCTGTTTTGTTTTTTTTTGTTGTAAAGTATCTAAATTCTTAAAAAGTCTCTCTTTGTTTTTTTGTAATGGTTGTGATTAGGGGTTATACTGATTCGGATTATGATGGGGTTATAGGGTTGTGGACTTCTGTCGGTCTTTATATCCCTAGTTCTGACAAGAGAAGTTTGCTTCGGCAGAAGATTGAATTTTCTCCTGGGTCTATTATTTTGGCTGAGGATGATGAGAGAATTGTCGGGAGTGTGGCTGTGGTTTTGGACCCGTGGATGGCGACGATTTTTAGATTAGCTGTTAGTGAGGATTATAGAAATAAAGGGCTTGGCAGGGGGCTTGCTGTTCAGTTAATGGAAGAGGCAGAGAAGAGAGTCAGGGAAGTTGGAGCTGAGACAGTAGGATGTTATGTTGCCAAGGGGCGTGGAGCGTCACGAGAGAAAAGTGGTTATCGTTTTTTTGGGACTTATGATTGCTTGGAAAAAACTCTATCGCAATAATTCTTAAAAACTCTCTCTTCGTTTTTTTGTGATGGGAATTCAAGTGCGGGAGCGGACGGTTGAAGAGATTGTGGAGAAGTTGAAAGAGATGAATACGGCTTTGAATAAGATTATTTATTTGGAGTCGGCGGTGCGAGTGCCGGGGTTTAATTTTGAGATTAAGAGATTTTTGTGGGGGGAGTTGTGCGAGTTATATAAAGAGAGGAAGATGTTTGAGAAAGCGGCGAAGGCGATGGCGAACAGGGCAGGGATTGAGATTTCTTTTCGGGACAAGGTCGAGAGTTATTTGAGCGCGGCTGAGTTGTTTACGAAAGTTGGGAAGATTGACGACGCTGAGGAGATGTTTATTCGGGCGGGGCGGGAAGCTAATAATGTTGAAATGGCGAAAATAAAGTTGGCGAGAAAAAATATTTATTTTGTTTTGGCGAGAGATTTGGAGATGAGTGGGAAGAGGTTGGGGGCGGTGAAATTTTATGAGAAGTTGATTAAGATGAATTTGGATGAGATGGAAAAGAGTGAGATTAGGGAAAAATTGTTGAAGATGTATAAGGCATTAGGGATGTTTAGAGAGGCGCGGATGCTGGGTGATTAGTTAAGGTATTAGATATTAGTTTTTAGTTCGGATAAAATAAAATAAGAAAAATTATTCGAGGTCTTCTTCTAGGTCAACGTCTGGATTCATGTCCATATAGTCTGCGTTCAAATCAGTTTCTTCTTCGGGCATTTTGTTTTGGATTATTCCTCTTCATCTTCGAGTTCTTCTTCGTCATCAAACTCTTCATCTTCGAGGTCGCTGTCTTTTTTGTTTTCCATGTCCTCTTTATTTATTTTTTAGCGGATAAAATCTTTATAAATATTTGTGTGAAATTTTTTTGGTTTTGAAATATGGAAAAGGGTTTAAAGGGTTGGTTGTTGTTAATTGTTTATTGGAAAGATTTATAAGTTGAAATTTGCTGTGTTTTTCGTTAGGGATTACCTGCAGTTCATGATTATCATATTCACGGTTGGAAAGTTTAACTAGGTATATTTCTAATGAATTAAATATGGAGAATAAAATGGCAAAGAAAATTTGTAAAAATATCGTAGGTTGTTTTGTTTTAAGACGAGATGGCCAAGATTAGTCCGACGTCGATAAAGTATTCGATTATTGCTGATTTTGTGGCTGAGGGTCCGTTTCAAAAACCGGATGTTATTGGGGCTTTGTTTGGGCAGACCGAGGGTTTGCTTGGTTCTGATATGGAATTACGGGAGCTTCAGAAGGAAGGAAAGATTGGCCGCATCGAGGTTGATTTGAATTCTGAGAATGGGAAGACGACTGGTGAGATTGTGATTCCGACTGCTTTGGATAAGACAGAGACGACGATTATTGCTGCGGCTTTGGAGACGATTGACAAAATTGGTCCGACGGATGCGAAGATAACTATTCGAGATATTTCTGATGTTCGCGGTTCGAAACGTGATTATATTATGGAGCGGGCGAAGGCTTTGTTGGCTGGGATTAAGAATAAAGGAATGGATTCGACGGAGATGGGAGCTGAGTTGAGAGATTCGACGCGAGTTTCGAAGGTTGTAAGTTATGGTCCGGAAAGTTTGGCTGCTGGTCCTGATGTTGATTCGTCTGATGATATTATTGTTGTCGAGGGGCGAGCTGATGTTATCAATTTGTTGAAGTGTGGCATTAAGAATGTTATTGGAATGCAGGGGACTCGGTTTCCTAGAACAATCGCGACGTTGGGAGAGAGTAAGGAATTAACCTTGTTTGTCGACGGTGATAGGGGTGGAAAATTGATTGCACAGAATGTTTGTGATAATGCGAAGGTTGTTTATATCGCTGTTGCGCCTGATGGTAAGGAAGTCGAGGAGTTGGCCGGGAAGGAAATTTTACAGGCCCTTAGGAAAAAAGTTCCGACTCGGGTTTTTTTGAGTAAATCTGATTTCAGTTCGCAGATTGCAAATCGTAACTCTAATGAGAATGTTGTTCGGAGGAATTTGAGTGATGACGATATTGTCAAGTTGAGAGAGATTGCTTCTGAAATCAAGGGGCGGAATGTTCTTGTTGTTAACGAAGATTTGAAAGTTGTCGAGAATATTCCTGTTTCGAAACTTGATAGTGTTGATGCGAAGGACGCTTTTGTTTTGATGGTTTTGTCTGCGACCGATGTTGTCGTCGAGGCCGCTGAAAAACTTGGTTCGAGGGCGGTGGCGGCGAAGACGTTTGGCAAGGTTTCGTCAGATAGTGTTCAGTTAATTTCGCTTTAAAATTAATACCCTTGTTTGAGGGCTTTTTGTTTTTTGTTTTGATAAGTTTTATATACTTCTTTTTGTTTTGATAAGAATGTTGAAAAAGAAGGAGTCGCGACGTTTTGGTTGGAAGTTGGTTATTGTTTTGATTTTGTTGGCTGTTGTTTTGGCTGTTACGTGGTTTCGGTTTTTTAGTTATAAGAGTTGCGATAGTTGGAATTGTTTTAATGAGAATTTGAAAAATTGTGATAGGGTGAAGTTTGTTGGTGGAACGGATATGATTTTTGAGTATACAATTAAGGGGAGTTCTGACGCGGGGTGTGAAGTTGATGTCGAGTTGTTGGTGGGAGAGTTGAATAATCAAGATTCGATTAGGTTGGAGCATCAGACGATGAGTTGCGTGTTGCCCGACGGTGTTGTGATGATTCCAGAGAGTAATATCGGGAGATGTCATGGGATGTTGAAGGAGGGATTGCAGGATTTGGTGATTAAGAAGTTGCATACTTATCTTGTTCAGAATTTAGGGAAGATTAATTTGGATATTTTGGAGGCGGCGAGTTCTTGAATTATAATTCGAATTCGTTGATGAAGTTGATTATCGTTTTGTATTTTTCTAGGAACTGATGTCCTTTGTCGGTAAGGGAGATTGTTTTGTTTTCTTTGTGGTTATTTTCTTTTATGAGATTTTTGTTAAGTAGTTCAGAATAGTATTCCTTGAATCTTGTGGATGATATGTTTGATTGTCTTATTAGCGGGGTTATTTTTATGGAGTTGTGGTTTTTATAAATTATAGATAGGACGTCTTTTATTATTTCTAGTTTTCCTCTTTTTGTCATTTTAATCAGTCCCAGTATTTTTTATAACTCTGTATAAAACAAGCAAGAATACTAATGTTGATGCCAGGTAGATAAATAATTGGAAGCCCTGGAAAAATTTTGGGATTAAAGTGTCTATGATGTTAAGTACCCAGAACAAAGAAAGAAGAATGTAAGTCAGGTAAAGATGGTGTTTTCCTTTTCTGTTCTTTTTATATTGATAAGAGATTCGAATAATGAAAACGACGACGGCAAGAAGGAAAAGATTTAGTCCCAGATAAACTAGCGGGTTTCTTGACAAGACGCTTATTAGAGCGAGAGTTATGGCAAGAAAGTGTAATAAATAAATTTTGCGGGAATTGTTATTCCATTTTTGCATTACACTATAAAGAAGATAAAATATTGCCATCGAGCTGAAGTATACAAATAAAAGTTGAGTTGCTAGTCCTGTGATTCCAAATGTGATTGGAGAAAGTTCTAGTATTCCGTTGATATCAAAGTAAATAACTATAAATTTTATGAACCCTCTGAAGAAATAGGCGATTGCGAAAAATAGAAATGCTTGTCTGAAATATTTTATTCCTTTGTGTGAGCTTAATTCGTAAAGTTCTTTTGTGCCGAAATAAATTATTAAACTGCAGACGATTATTATGAACGAGTAAAAAAATTCTGCTCCTAATCCTAGTCCGAGCAGGCTGGTTAATTTTTCTCTTCCAATGCTTTTGAAAATAATTCTTCCCGTTGATATTGGCATTTTATCTTGTGTTGAGTGGGTGTGAGGATTTATAAAAATGATGGACGTGGAATTTAGAGAGATATGTTTAATAATTTAGATTCTATATCTTGTTATGAAAAAACGTTTATTTTTGTTGGTTGTTTTGTTGGTTGTCGCGTTGATTCTTTTTGCAAATTTGATTTTTCATTTGATTTATTTTGTCGAGTTTCATAAACATATAATTCCGCTTAGCGAGTTAGATAGGGAGCGAGTGGCGAGCATTCTTAACAAGAGTATCGGCGTTGGCGATTATAAGATAAATGGTTTTAATGTTTATTCGTCGAGGGGCAGAGTTAATGTCGAGGTGATAAATGGGAGTTTGAAGAAGCATTATATTTTGGATTTAAATGAGGAGAGAGTTGTGAAGAAAATATGAGCGGTTCCAAGAAGAAGTTTTTGCTGTTTCTTGTTTTTGTGGTTGTCTCAGTTGCCGTCGGTGTTTTGTCCGGATATTTTGGATTGAATTCTTCTTCGATAGATTTATTTGTTTCGCTGAATCCTTTTCTCGCGGGATTTTTGTATTCGCTGGCGTTTATCGTGCTTGCTTCTTTTTCGTTTTCGGTGAGTGTTATGACAGGATTGGGTGCGTTGATTTTTTCTCTTCCGGGTCTTGTTGTTTATGCGATGATTGGAATTCTCGGGAGTTCGATTGTTGATTTTTATATTGCGAGAAAACTTGGGAGAGAATATGTGCAGAATTATCTTAAACGGCGGGGTCGTGGTTTGGAAAAATTTGATGAGGTCGTCGAGAAAAGTCCTTTCAAGACAGTTTTTATTTTGAGCACGATATTTTTTGTTCCGCCGACGATTCCGAATTTTCTTGGGGGGATTATGAAAATTAATTTGAGAGATTATTTTCTTGCTACTTTTTTAGGGAATCTTCCGAATACTTTTTTTACGGCTTATTTGATTAATGGGATGATTTATTCAAATTATTTTCAAATATATTTTTCGATTGCTAGTTTGATTGTAATAACTGTTGTTGCTTTGTTTTTTTATCGAGGGGAAATTGGAGGAATTTTGAGGATTAGTTTTCCGAGAATTTTTGGGCGATTGGGGAATTCGGGGATTTGATGCGAGCTTGATTTTATTTGTGGATTTTAAATCCACATTGTTTAAAAATAGGAAACCGATGAGAGAATATGAAACCCGTGATTGTTCTTGATGATGTATGGAAAAGATATGACATGGGCAAGGCGGGCGGATTGACGGTTTTGAAGGAAATTGATTTGAAAGTCGAGAGGGGAGAGTTTGTCGCTGTCGTTGGTCCGAGCGGGAGTGGGAAAAGCACGATGGTAAATATGATTGGTGCTCTTGATGTTCCTTCTTATGGGACGATTTATCTTGATGATAAAGATATTGGTAAAATAAGCGAATCGTCTTTGGCGAAGTTGAGAAGTAAGAAAGTTGGATTTATTTTTCAGCAATTTAATTTGATACCTACTTTGAGTGCGCTTCAGAATGTGATGCTGCCGATGGAAATTGTTGATACTTCCGAGAAAATTGCGAGAGAGAGGGCGACGAAACTTTTGGTGAAATTAGGATTGGGAGACCGTCTTAATCATAAACCGAACGAGTTGTCTGGAGGGCAACAGCAAAGAGTTGCGATTGCGAGGAGTTTGGCGAATGACCCGGAAGTTATTTTGGCGGACGAGCCGACGGGAAATTTGGATAGCAAGACGGGAAAATTTGTGATGGATTTTCTTGGGAAATTAAATGGCGAGGGGAAAACGGTTGTTATTGTTACTCATGATTTGAACTTGGTCCAGTATGCCAAGAGAATTGTTTATGTGATGGACGGAAGGATTGAGAAAAATATTGAAAGTGGGGAGATGCGCAAGAGAAGATGAAAAGTAGATTTATTTTGATTTTAGTGATGTGTGTTTTTTTGACGAGCATTATTTCCGCAGAGGAGGTTTTGAATTATTCGTATAATTATGATTATGATGGTACTCAGATAACTCAGTTAAAGTACGAACCTTATCCTGTAAGTCCCGGGGAATATTTTGATGTTTGGGTTAAGGCGTCGTTGGGGAATTCGGTTGATTATGCGAAGTTTGAATTGATTGATAGTTTTCCGTTTAGCGTCGATGAAAATGAAAATCCTGTTAGAGAGTATAAGGACGCGAGTTCTTTTGAGGTTGTCATGCATTATAAGATTCGTGTGAGTAAGGATGCCGTTGAGGGGGAAAATGAATTTAAATTAAAATATATGAATAGCAAATTAAATTCAGGGGTTATTAGTTCTTTTCCGATAGAAGTTTCGAATGTGCAGACGGATTTTGATTTAGTTGTGCAGGAATCTTCTGGGACGGATGTTTCGATTGCGATTGCGAATACGGGCGTGAATACTGCGAATTCTTTGATAGTTAGAATTCCGGAGCAGGATAATTATAGAATTTCTGGAACTAATGGGCAGATGGTTGGGAATCTTGATTCTGGGGATTATACTATTGTTAGTTTTAGTTTGACGCAAGTTGGGAGAAGTCAGGGAAGTGATTTGCAGGTTCAGTTAGATTATACGGATAGCATTGGAGGAAGAAGGAGCGTTGTGAAAAATGTTCAGTTTATTTCGGCTTCTCCAATAAATATAACGGGGCAAGTTATTGGTGGAAATTTTCAAAGAGGTAATTTTACAACGACGCAACAGAGTAGTAGTATTTTCAAGAGTGTTTGGTTTTGGATAGTTGTTGTTTTGGTTGCGGGAGGAGGATATTGGTATCATAGTAAATATCCCGGGAAGATGAAGAAATTATTTTTGGGATTGAAATCGGGGTCGAAAAAGATTGAGGGTGGGAAAAATTCTAAGGGAGTTCCAGATTGGGTTTTAGCTGAAAGGAAGAGGAAGTAACCATGAAAACGAAAAAAGCGTTTCAACTTTCGCTTAATATGTTGATACATAGCAGACTGAGAAGTTATCTGACGATTATCGGGATTGTGATTGGAATTGCGGCGGTTGTTTCGATTGTTTCTGTTAGTCAGGGGGCGCAGCAGCAGTTGCAGGAAAGTTTAGGGAATTTAGGGGGGGATGTTTTGACGATTAGTCCCGGGGCTTCGCGGGCGATGGGTTCCGGGGGTGGGTTTCAGATTCGTGGCGGCGGCGGAGATTTTGGAAGTTCTTCGTCTTCGTCGGAGCAAAAAAATCTTACTGCGAAAGATGTGATTGTTTTGAAAGGGATTCAGAATATTGATTTTGTGATGGGGATGGTTTCTGGCAGGGCAGATGTGACTTATTTGAGTAAATCGTCGACGGTGAATATTGAGGGAGTTGATGCGGAAGTGTGGAAAGATTTTATCACGACGGGTTTGAGTTCGGGGAGATACTTGATGCAGGGAGATTCGAATTCGGTTGTTGTTGGTTATCGTGTTGCGAATTCTGTTTTTGATGGGATGCAAATAAATAGGCAGATTACGATAGAGGGGAAAATTTTCAAGATTGTCGGAGTACTGGAGCAGAGTGGGAGTGTTGATTCAAATATTTACATGCCGATTTTGATGGCGCGAGAGGTTATTGATAATGTTGGAGATGAAAAGTTTAATTCTATTTCTGTGAAGATAAAAGATGTGGATTTGACGAATGAGACGGTTGCTGAGATAACCCAGAAGTTGATGTTGTCTCGTGGGATTCTTCAGACGAAGAATATCGACTTTAGTGTTTCAAATCCTGCGGAAATTCAGGCGACGGTTAGTTCTTCACTTAATTCGATTGCGTTGTTTTTGGCGGCTATTGCGGCGATTTCGTTAATTGTCGGGGCGGTTGGTATAGCGAACACGATGTTTACTTCTGTGATGGAGAAGACGAGAGAGATTGGAATTTTGAAAGCGATTGGTGCGCAGAACAAGGATATACTTGTTATATTTTTGTTTAGTTCGGGTTTGCTGGGATTGATTGGCGGGATTGGCGGAATTGTCCTCGGTGTTTTTGGCGCGGGTCTTATTGGAAGTTTGGCGAGTGGTTCGTTTGGGAGATTGTCGTTTAGTTCTACTTATTTTAGTCCGACGCTGATAATCGGGGTGTTTTTGCTTTCAATATTTATAGGAATGATTGCGGGAGCGATACCGGCGTATAGAGCGTCGAGGTTGAAGCCGGTGGATGCGTTAATGAGATATGAGTGATTATAGGAAATGTTTAAATTGTTGATGATTATTTAATTATTATGTCTAATATAAGATTTGGTCCGACGGGGATTGGGTCGGTTGGTGATGCGGTTGCGAATTTGGAGATGTATCATAAGTTGGGTTTTCGGGCGGCGGAGGTTTTGTTTACTTATGGGATTTATATTAAAAAGAAAGAGGATGCTTTGAGAATTGGTCGGGTTGCGAAAAAGTTGGGGATTTATTTGTCGGTGCATGCGCCATATTGGATTAATTTGAATTCGAAGGAAGAGAAGAAGGTTGAGATGTCGAGGGCTCGGATTTTGAAATGTTGCGAGGTTGCGTCGTGGCTCGGGGCGAAGCGGGTTGTTTTTCATCCGGGATTTTATTCAAACTCAAAGAATTTGAATAAGGTGTCAGGTGTCAGGTGTCAGAATTCAGAATGGATGGAAGCGGATTTTCAGAAGATTAAGGAAGGGGTGGTTGAGATGATGGAAGTTGTGAAGGAAAATAAATGGGATGTTGAATTGTGTCCGGAGGTTATGGGGAAGGTGAATGTTTTTGGTTCGATTGACGAGGTTGGGCGATTGGTTCGCGAGACGGGTTGCGGGGTTTGTATTGATATTGCGCATGTTTTGGCTCGTTATAAAAATTATGAGTTTGAGAAAATTGAAGAGGTTTTCAAGTTGAAGAATTGGCACGTGCATTTTTCAGGGATTGAGTTTGGAGATAAGGGCGAGAAGAAACATTTGGTGACGCCTTTGTCTGAATGGAAGAAGGTGTTGGAATTTTTGTCTGGGTTAGATAAAGATGTTGTTTTGATATGTGAAAGTCCCGACGCTGTTGGAGATTCGGTTGTTGGGATGAGAGAGTGGGGGAGTTTGTAGTTATCTTTGTCGATCTTGGTATTGTGCTTCTATGAGGTATTTTTTTTCAAGGATGCTGATTTTTGTTTTTAATTCTTCGTACAATCTTGGCACAAAGTATTCTTTGATGGTTTCTAATTTTTCTTTTGCTGCTCCTAATTTGATAGATTCTTTAACTAATTCTTCGATGGTGCAGCTTTGTAAGAATTGATGGGCTCTGGCTATTGCTGAATCTATTCTGTCTGTTATTTTTTCATTAAGTTCTTCGTCTATTAAGTTCTTCGTCCATTACTCTTCTCTTCCGTTTTCTTTTTTCAGATCTTCTTCCTGTTGTTTTTCCTCGTCGAGCATTCGTTGTCGGAGTTCGGAAATTTTTTCGAGAATTCGTTTTGCTTTGTCGGGTTCGTCTCGCGCGGTGTTTAAGATGTAGAGGATTTTTCTAAGAATGTCGTCGTAGGATTCGCCTTTGTTTTGTCGGAGTTTTTCGATTCGGAGTTTTGTTTCTTCCAGAAGTTTTATGGTTGTGATTTTTTCTGTTATTTTTTTAATTGCCATTTTTGTTACTCTCATTTACGATATTCGGTATACGATGGTATACTATTTAAATCTTTTTGTCCTTTTAAAATTACAACAATGCTAAGGTTTAAATAGCTTTTATTTGTTGAGTGTTTAACTAAATTAGGATGGAAAAAATGAAAAGAAATTTGCTTTTAATTCCTTTTGTTGCAGTTCTAACTCTGATGGTTTTGAGTTTTGCTTCGGCTGGTCTTGCTAATGACGTCGCTGTAGAATTTAATAGCGTTGGGCTGGGGGCTTCGACCACAATGGTTGGTAATGTCGGCGATGTTGTTCCTGTGCGAGTAACATTTCGGGCTTGCGGCGATGAGAGCGATGTGAGAGTCAAGGTTTCTATGGAAGGTTATCGTGAGGATGTTTCCGCTTCGACTGACAGGTTTGATGTTGAAGGTGGCAATGTTTATACCAAACTTTTAAGCTTGAAGTTACCTTCTGATTCTGACGAATTGTCTGAGGAATATACTCTTTATGTTGAGATTGTTTCTAAGGATAAGAGAACGGAGCAGAAGTATACTGTTAGTATGCAGAGAGAATCTTATACTATTAAAGTTTTGACTGTTGATTATTCTTCGAGGGTTTCGGCTGGCGATGTTGTTCCGATTTCTGTTGTTGTTAAGAATAATGGTTATGACAGATTGGACGATGTTTATGTCCAGGTTTCGATTCCGGCCTTGGCGATTTCTTCGCGAGGGTATGTTGGGGATTTGATTCCTACGGAAGATTGTATCTTGTCTGAAGATGGTTACGATAATGTTGTTGTGAGCAATTGTGACGACGAAGATTCCATGGAGATAGTTGTTCCTTTGAGAGTTCCTGATAATGCCAAGGGTGGCGTTTATGAACTTGAAATTAGGGCTTACAACTACGATGCTGAGGCGATTGCCACTAAGTTAATTAGTGTTGGCGATTCGGCTTCGACTATGGTTTTGGCTGCTGCGAAGAATAAGGATTTGAATGCTGGAGAGACAGTGACTTATGATTTGGTTATTGTTAATTCTGCGGATAGCATTAAGGTTTTCAATATAGAGTCCGTTTCTGGCAATGTCTTAAGTGTTTCAGTTCCCTCAGTAGTTACTGTTGGCCCTGATTCGAGCGAGAGCGTTGTTATTAGCGTGACTGCGGCAGATGATGCTGAGATTGGAACTTATACTTTTTCTGTGGGCGTTAACGGTGAACAAACTGTTTTTGGCGCGAACGTCGTCGGCAAAAGTGTTTCGACTTCGGTTGTTGCTTTGACGGTAGTTCTTGTAATTGTCTTTGTTGTTCTCCTTATTGTTTTGGTTGTTCTTCTTACACGGAAGGAAAAGCCAATTGAAGAAGTAGAAACTTCATATTATTAATTTTAATTTTCCTCTTTAATTTTTTGAGGATTTTTGTTTTTCGAGAGAAAAACATTTAGGTGGAGGTAAGGAAGAAGATGAATATTTTTTTGCTTGATAAAAATTTGAGGAAGTGTGCGACGTATCACAATGACAAGCATGTTGTGAAAATGATACTGGAAAGCGCGCAGATGCTTTGTTCGGCTCATTGGGTTTGTTGTGGTTCGGCGCCATATAAATTGACGCATGTTAATCATCCATGTTGCGTTTGGGTTCGGGAGAGTTTGGATAATTATGATTTTCTTTGTCGGCTTGGGTTGGCTCTTTGTAGTGAGTATACTTTGAGATATGGGAAAGTTCATAAGTCGCAGAAGGTTGTTGAGTGGTGTGTTGCGAATAAGCCGAAGGTTGCGAAGAAAGGTTTGACGAGGTTTGTTTTGGCGATGCCGGATGAGTATAAGGGTGATGATGTTGTGATGGCGTATCGTCGGTATTATGTTGGAGAGAAGAAAAGTTTTGCGAGGTATACGCGAAGGATGGTGCCGAGGTGGTTAATAGATGGTAGAAAGTAGAGGGTAGTGATTTGTCGAAGCTTTGCTTCGTTTATTTGTAGGATGGCTTTGCCGCCTTCACGCGAAGTGGGGGTTATATTTTGAGAGAAATAATTTTGCTTATATTTTCTTGCATGGATACGCCGTAGAGGTTTGAGGCTTCGGAGATTAGGGTGTCGTTGTGAGTGATGATTATGTATTGGCCGGATGTCATGTATTTTTTGATTAGGGCAGCTAGGAGTTCGGAGTTATGTTTGTCGAGGGCGGCGTCGATTTCGTCGAACACATAGAAGCAGTAGGGTCGGTATTCTTGAATTGCGAAGATTAGCGAGAGTGCGACCATTGTTTGTTCGCCGCCGGAGAGGGATTTGATGTCGAAGTATCGTCCTCTTGAAACTTTGATTAAAATATTTAGTCCGCCATCAAATGGGTCATTTTTGTTTTCGAGCTCGAGGAACACTTGCCCTTTGTGGGAAAGTTGGGTGAAATTTCTTGTGAAAAATTCGTTGATGGCGGTTAGGGTTGTCAAGAATGATTTCTTTTTTTTCTTGTCGATTTCAGTGATGATGGTTTTGATTTTTTCTTCTTCGGACTGGATTGTGGCGATTTTTTCTTGGATTAATTTTACTTGTTCCTCGACGGTGTCAAAAACTTCGAGGGCTCGCATGTTTACGCTGCCGAGTCTTGATATTTGGAATTGGGCTTTTTGGAGACGTTCTTTTATTTGGTCGATTGGCAATGGTAGAAGTTCTATTTGTTCGAATTCTGCAAGTTCTGTTTTTATTGAATCTATTTGCGCTGAGAGTTGCGCTCTTTGTATTTTGTTTTGATTTATTTTGTCTTCGAAGTTTTTGATTATGTGTTGTATTCCGATGACATCAGTTTCGATTGTTTTTTGCTGGTCTTGAGTTTCATTTCTTTCGTCGAAGAATCTTTGCGCTTTTTCGTATAATTTTTGTTCTTCAATTTCTTTTTTTCCTGCCTCTTTTTCTTTTTCCTTTATCGCGATTTCTATTTTTTTTAGTTCGATTTCGGATTCTTCGATATCTCTTTCTGTTGATTTGAGTTCCATTGACAACCGGTTTGTTTCTTTTTTCTTGATTATTATTTCGGTGTCGATGTCCATGTCGGTGAAGGAGATTTCTTGAAGAGCTAATTTTGTTTCATCGTATTTTTCTTCTATGTTTTTTAATTTTTCATATTCTGTTTTTATTGAATGAAATTTTTCGTTTAGGTATACCAATTCCTTTTTTGTTTCTTCTTGGTTTTTCGTGATTTTTTTTATTTGTTCTTTTTTCTCTTCGGAGTTTTTTAATTTTATTTGGTCAATGTCTAATTCGTTTAGTTTAATTCTTAGCGTCGATAATTTTTCTTTAAGGTCGGTTGCTTTCGTGCTGTCTTCAAGTTTTGTTCGGAGATTTTCTTCGATTTCTTTTTTTGTTGAGTCTATTTTCGCGTTCGCGTTTATCGAGATGTTGTGCTTGTGGTCTTCTCCTACGTTTTGTTTGCAGATTGGACAGAATTTGAGCTGGATTATGTCGTCTTTTAGTTTTTCTTCTCGTTTGATTGTTGTTTCTAAAATCGCGTTTCTTTTTTCTTTTTCGAGAATTTCTTTTTCTGATTTTAATATTTGCCCTATTGTTGTTTCGATTTTATTTTTGGTTTCTGTCTTGAGTTTTTCGTTTTCCTCGACGGATTTTGAGTATTTTATTTCGTAGAAGAGGGATGTGATTGTCTGTTCTATCAGTTGGATTTCTTTTGAAGATTCGATTAGGATTTTTTCTCTTTGTTGTTTTTGGTTTTCGGTTGTTGATAAATCGGATTTTAGGATGTAGAATTTTCTTCTTTCTTGTTCAAGTTTGTCTAATTGTTCTTGAAGAATTTTGTTTTGTTCTTGTTGTTTTTTTATTTCTGGGGAGGATGTTCGAATTTTTGATATTTCAATATTTAATTTTTCTATTTTGTTTTTGATGTTTCCTATTTTTTCTTTTCCTTGGTTGGTTCGGTTGTTGAAGTTTTCGTATCTTACGCCAAGTCCTGCAAGGTTGGCTTTGATGTCGGAAATTTCTCGATGGAGAGCTTCTTGTTCGTTGCTCGTCGATGATTGGATTTGCTTGTTGATGATGAGAATTTTATCTTGGAGTTTGTTGATCTGATTGTTTTTTTCGTTGATCGTTTTTTTGAGTTTTTCTATTTCTACATCGTAGTCTGTGATTGTTTTGTCGATTATTGAGGTTTCTTTTTCTTTTTCTGTTTTTGTTTTTGAGAGTAGGGTTGCTTTGCATTTTTTTATTGTTGTTTCGAGTTTTTGGTAAGAGATTGCTTCTTGTCTTTCTTTGTCGAGGTTTTTTAAATAGGAGCTTCGTTCTTTTAGGACGGCTGAGACTTCTTTTAGTTTTTCTTCGGTTTTTTCGAGTTCCCTTAAAGATTTTTGTTTTCGGGTTTCGTAGATTGAAATGCCGGCGACTTCCTCGATTATTTTTCGTCGGTCTTCTGGTGTTGATTTTACGAGGGACTGGATTTCGCCCTGGAGGACGATGTTGAATCCGTTTGGGTCGACGCCGGCTTGTGCCATTAGCTCGAGGATTTCTTGGCGGGTTTTTGTTTCGTTATTTATTTTGTAAATTGATTGGCCGGTTTTTCGGACGATTCTTTTTATTGTGATTTCTTGTGTATCAACGCCGAATGTTTTGTCTGAGTTGTCGAAGACGAGTTCGACTATTGCTTCGGCTGAGCCCTTGTAAGTTTTGTTTCCTGAGAAGAGAAGGTTTGCGGCTTTTGTTGCGCGGATTGATTTTATTGAGAGTCGGCCGAGAACAAAACAAAGTGCGTCGGTGATATTTGATTTTCCAGAGCCGTTTGGTCCGACGATTACGTTCATTGCGTTTTCGAATGGGATTTCGGTTTTTCGTGCGAAGGATTTGAATCCGTGCATCACTATCTTTTTTATGTAGGTCATTTTCTAGTTAGTAGTAATTAGTTGGTAGTTGGTAGTAAAGTTGGTTTTTAAGGATTTATGCGGATTGGATAGTTTTTTAAATATATTTGTTGTGTAATTGTATGGAAAAATTGCATCCTGGTGCAAGATGGTTGTTTAGGATTGGAGGGTATGTTGGAGCGTTTGTTTTTATGATGTTTTTGGGTTGGGTTTTGTTTCCGGTTATTGGAGTTCTTGGTGCGTTGATATTTGGGGCTGAGGCGATTGTGGCGATTGTGTTTATTGGCTTTATTGTTTATGTTGTTTTGATAATTATTGTTGCTGAGGTTTATGCGAGGATGGCTTATGATAGATGGTTTTATGAGTTTACGTCGACGAACTTGAAGATAGAGAGGGGTATTATTTGGAAGAAATATTCTAATGTTCCTTATGAGCGGGTGCAGAATGTTGATATTCATCGAGGGATTATAGCGAGGATGTGTGGGTTTTCAACGGTTGCGATTCAGACGGCTGGATTTTCTTATAGTCCGAGGGGGCGAGGTGCTGGGGCGGAGGGTTCTTTGCCTGCTGTGTCGGTTGAGAAAGCGGAGAAGATTAGAGATTTTTTAATGGGGAAGATTTCGAAGAGTAGTGGTGGCGGGTTGTAGTTAGGGGAGCCAATATTAAGAATATGTAAATATTAATAAAGATGTTTTATTATTAAGATTGATGGAGGATTTTACAGGAGAGGGGAAATGTAAATATAGGAGGAGTTGGAGCAAATTTGTTCCTTTGGTCTTTTTTGTGTTGGTGACGCTGGGGGGTTCGATTTTTGTTTATCGGGATTGGAATAGAAGCTATGGAGGGAATATTAGAATAGTTTTTGTTGTTCTCCTTTGGTGAGTTTTTTGATTGTGTTCCAGGAGTGCCTTATGAGGTCTTTGTATTTTGGGTTGTTGAAGTTTTCTTTGACGAATTTTATTGTTTTTGGGTCGGCGGGGTAGCCGGAGCCGAAGTCGGTTTTATATGAGAGTTTTAGTTTGTAGATTTCGTCTTCTCGTTTTTCTTTTGCGATGATTGAGGCGGCGGAGACTACTGGGTGGTTAGCGTCGGCTTTGTGTTCGCAGGAGAGTGAGATGTTTTTTGGGTTGTTCAGAAGTTGTTGGACGTCGTTGGTCCATGATTTAATGTTGATGGAGGGGCAGTCGATTATTACTTGGATTTTTTCGTTTATGTTTTTCGTTAGCGTGTTTATTATTTTTGCGGTTTTTTCGGCCTCGAGGAGGTTTAGATTTTTGTGTTTGTCGATTTCATTTGGGGTTGAGAGTTCGGCGTGGTGTTGGTATTTTTCGATAAGTTGGTTTTTTATTTTGTTTCTTGTTGTCGGCGTGAGGAGTTTGGAATCTTTTGCGCCGAGGGATTTTATTATTTTTTCGTCTTCGGATTTTATTAGTATACCGGCTAAAACCATTGGGCCAAGAACTGGGCCGCGTCCGGCGTCGTCGATTCCGAGGAGGAGTGTCATTGTAGAAATAAATTGAGGGAGTTTATAAGAATAGCGGGAGTGGGATTTTACTCGCAATTATGTCTTGCTTAAAATAGTTTTGATTTAGAAGTCATATGACCTAATTGCTCGCCATACGAATCTCTTCTCGGTCGTTTGTTTCAAATCAATAGCGGGAGTGGGATTTGAACCACACGACCTCGAGGTTATGGGCCTCGCGAGCTGACCAGGCTGCTCCATCCCGCTGTATTTTCGTTAGAAGAATCTGGCTTTTAAAGTTTGGGATTTATTTGTAGAGAAGTTTTTGAATTAGAAGAAGTGTCCACATTATTGCGTTGAATGTGCAGATAATTCCCGAGAAGAGAAGGTTGAGAGACAGGAATGCGATGGAAGATGCGAAGAGGCCGATTGTTGTGAGGGTAGAGGTTTGCGTTGTGATTGTAGTTTTTTTGTGCTTGAATCCGTGATAGACTTGTGGAATGAGGGTGTAGCCAAAGATGAGATTTGCTATAGTTAGTGTGATATCTTGCCAAATTATTGTTTTATTTTACGATTTTGGTTAATAAGAATTGTTGTGTTCGAATATATGGAGGATTCTGCTCAAACTTTGCTCTAAAATTTTGCATTATTTATTTTAGTTTGTGCAAAATTCGAGCGAAGATTTTCGTCCCCGAATTTCGGGGGTTCTCATCTATGTGGGGAGGAGGATTCCCTCGCAAAATGCATTTCGCAACAAGTAAAATATAAAGTTGTTGCTCAAAGCGTTTTGTTCGTCCCCCGATTTCGGGGGTTCTCATCTATGTGGGGAGGAGGATTCGAACCCCCGAAAGGCATAAGCCACAGAATCTTAAGTCCTGCCCGTTTGGCCGCTCCGGCATCCCCACGTATATTTGTAAATTTGGAATTACTTATAAAGTTTTATATAGAGAGGTGTGTTTATAGATTTATGAAAAATAGAAATGTTGGGTTTTTAATTGTAGGAGTTGCTGTTTTGATAGTTGTTATAATTTTGTTGTTTAATTCTGGGTTGAATAAGATTGTTGGGCAGACATGTAATCATGGGAGTGATTGTGAAATGTACGATACTATTTCGTTACAGACGGATTTGAGTTTGGTTATTGCCGGTTTGGTTTTCTTGATTGGGTTGTTTTTTATTTTTACTAAGGAGAGCGAGAGGATTGTTGTGAAGAAGATTAAAGAAAAAATTAGGAAGAAGAAAATTGATTTGTCGGGATTAGATAAGGACGAGCGTGTTGTCGTCGGTATTTTGGAGCGGGAGAATGGGGCGGTTTTTCAAAAGAGTCTTATGGAGAAATTGGGCGTTGGGAAAGTTAAGATTACAAGGATGATGGATAAGTTGGAGTCGAAGGGGATTGTCGAGAGAAAGCGGCGAGGGATGAATAATATTATTGTGTTGGTAAAGTGATTGAAACTAGTTTCGACGAAGCGGTTAAATAGAAAATATTTTTAAGGTTTCTATGAAAAAAGTTTTTCGTGTCGCGGGGATGACTTGTAATTCGTGTGCGAACTTGATTGAGGCGAGGTTGAAGGATAATGTTAAAAGTGTTTTGGCGAGAACTCTGTGTCTTCGTTTTCTGGTGATGGAGAGGCGAATGTTTGGAGAAAAAAATTAATTGGGATTTGGGTTTTGACGATATTGATTATGACTGTTATGTATTTTGATTTTTTGTTTGGTGTGACTCTTGTGCCGATGTCGTGGATGACGCCATTGATGTTAGTCTTGAGTTTCCCGATAATTTTTGTTTTTGGTTTTCATACAATTAAGTCGGGGATTCGTGGGTTTTTTAGGTTGCAGTTTACTATGGATTCTTTGATTGTGCTTGGGACGGTTGTTGCGTATACTACTGGTATACTTAGTTTTTTTATTGATGTGATGAGTTTTGCTGGGGTTTCGGGAATGATTATGACGATTTTTGTTACGGGGAAATTTGTTGAGGCGAAGGCGAAGGGGCGAGCGACGTCGGAGATTAGGAAGTTGTTGGAACTTGGTGTGAAGAAGGCGCGGATTTTGCGGGCGGGCAATGAAGTTCTTATTGATGTTAGTGAGGTTGTTGTTGGCGATGTGATGATTGTTAAGCCCGGGGAGAAGATTCCGACTGATGGCATTGTTGTTTCTGGCGAGAGTGCAGTTGATGAGTCAATGATTACTGGAGAGAGTTTACCCGTCGAGAAAATGAAGAATAGTTTGGTTATTGGGGCGACGTTGAATCAAGATGGGATTTTGTATGTGAGGGCGACGAAGGTTGGGAGAGATACTTTTTTGTCGCATATTATCAAGTTGGTTGAGGAGGCGCAGGGGACGAAAGTTTCGATTCAGAAATTGGCTGATAGTATTACGGGGGTTTTTGTTCCGGTGATTTTGATTTTGTCGGCTTTGACCTTTTTGGGGTGGTATTTTATTTTTGGCACCGGGCTGAGTGTTGCATTAAGTAATGCGATTTCGGTTTTGGTTATTGCGTGTCCGTGTTCGCTGGGTTTGGCAGTTCCGATTTCGTTGATGGTTGGTTCGGGGATGGGGGCGAGGAGAGGTATACTTATTCGGAAGGGCGAGGCGATACAGACGATGAAGGAGGTTGGGATTATTGTATTTGACAAGACGGGGACGATTACGAAGGGTGAGCCGGAGGTTGGCGCTGCGCGAGTTGGGAGTTGGGAGTTAGGAGTTGGGAGCGATGACAAAGAGGTCGATAGGTTTTGTGAGATTGTTGGTTCTTTGGAGAAATTGAGTGAGCATCCGTTGGCGAGGGCGATTGTTAAGTGGGCTTCGTTGAAGAAATATTTGAGTGTCAAGAATTTTAAGATTATTCGAGGGAAGGGGCTCGAAGGGACGATTGGTTTGAGGAAATATATTATTGGGAATGAAATTTTAATGAAGGAGAGGAAAATTAATTTGAATGAGTATTCTGGGGTTGTTAAGAAATTTGCAGAGAGGGCACTTAGTGTTATGGTTGTTGTTGAGGGGAGGAAAGTGCTTGGGGTTATTGGCGTCGCTGATGCGGTGAAAAAAGATTCTGCTGATGCGGTTGGGCGTTTGAATCGTGGTGGGTTTAGGACAGTGATGATTAGCGGAGATAATGAGGTTACAACGAGGGCGATTGCGAAGCAGGTTGGGATTGCTGAGGTGATTGCTGAGGTGATGCCAGAGGACAAGTCGCGTGAAGTTATGGAATTACAGAAGAGTGGGTTTGTTGCTTTTGTTGGCGACGGGATTAATGATGCGCCGGCGTTGAAGCAGGCGAATGTTGGGGTTGCGATGGGGACGGGGACGGATATTGCGATTGAGTCGGGGGATATTGTTTTGGCGAAAGGGAATTTGACGGGCGTTGTCGAGGCGATAAATTTGTCGAATGCGACTTTTAGGAAGATAAAGCAGAATTTGTTTTGGGCGTTTTTTTATAATGTTATTGCGATTCCTTTGGCTGTTGCTGGAGTTTTGAATCCTGTGTTTGCGGAACTGGCGATGGCTTTGTCATCGATAACTGTTGTGGTGAATGCGAATTTGTTGAGGCGGGCGAGGATTTAAAAAATTAAGAATGTGTTTTTTATTATGAGTAATGATGATATTGGGAGTTTTGATGAAAGGGGCAGATATGTTATGTCTATGAAGGATATTGTTGATAGTGTTTCTGGTTTGAGTAAGAAAGAGCTTGTGAGTAGATTGAAGGGAGTGAGAAGTGTTGAGTTAGATTTTACAGATCAGTATTATGAAGCAGTTAGTGTTGCTACATTGAGACATGTTTATTTGGCCGTTTTAGATACTACGATAAAGAGAAGATAAGCCTGTGATGGGGATTGAACCCATGACCTCAAGTTTACGAAACTTGCGCTCTACCAACTGAGCTACACAGGCGTTTGATGTGTGGTTGAAATTATTAAGATTTATAAACGCTTTTGATTTTTTTTGAATATGAGGGTGGATTATGCGAGTTATGTTTTGGTTATTGTCGTCGGATTTTTGATGGCGTGGTTGGTTTTTTTTAAGTTGGCGGTCGGAGTTGGTATTGATAGTGATTGGTTTTGGTTTTTGGCTGGAGTTGGATTGGCGGTCGAAGGAATTATTTCGTTTGGGAAGCAGAGGCGGTTTGATAGGAAATATAGAATTGTCGAGCGTTAGTTTTAAAAATTAAAATTTCTAGGTGTTGTGATGGATGGGTTTGATTTGACGAAATATCAAGAAGAAGGTGAGGACAGGAATAAGATAAAGAAAATTCTTGGGAAGGTTTTGTCGGGGAGGAGTGATTATGAGATTGTCGAGGAGGCGAAGGTTGAGAAGGTTCGGAAGTGCGAGTGTGGTTGGCCGATTGAGTCGGGTGCGAAGTTTTGTTCGGAGTGCGGGGCGAAGGTTTAGTTAAGTTTAAAATTATGTTTTCTTGTGTTGTTTTATGAGAAAAATTGTTGCTTATACTGCTAGTAATGAGTCTATTGAAGCGGTTGTCGCTGGCCTTGCGCCTACGGATAAAGATTGTGTTTTGGCGGTAGCAGGAGGAGGAGATCAAGCTTTTGGGTTATTAGAAAAATCGAAGAATGTTGTTTGTGTTGATAATGTTAGTCATCAGGTTGAATTGGTGAGACATAGGGCAGACTCGCTTAGAAGGGGGGATTATAATGAATTTGTTTTTTATCCTGGTTATATTGGTTCTGAATCTACTGCCAGAGATTTTAAGCGTAATATGTTATATTTTGGAGAGCCGGGTAGGATGGAAAGAATTAGATTAAATCTTGATGGTTTAAGCGTTGTTCGTGGTGATGTTTTTGAGATGGGTGGTTTTTTTGATAAGGTGTATTTATCTAATTCCTTAGGTTATTCAGATTCTGTTTTAGTTGAGCAATCTTCTATGGTTAGTGGATTAGTTAGGATTGATGGATTAGTATATATTAGCGAGGTTGTGTCTGCGGGATTAGTTTTAGCTGATGGAGGTTTTGTTGTTGATTATAAGAAGACATTAAAATCTCGAGCGATAGAACAAAAAGATTGGCGTAGAGAGAAGATGTTTGTGTGGGATCCGCTTGTGCTAAGGAGAGTTAGTTAAACTTAAAATGATATTTTTCTAAGTGGTTCTATGAGATTGGCGGTTGTTCATCGGGAGAAGTGTAAGCCGGCGACGTGTGGGCGTGAGTGTAAGAAATATTGTCCGGTTGAGAAGAAGGAGTTAGACTCTTGTGTTGTTGTTAAAGATAAGTGTGCGATTGATGAGAAGGCGTGTGTTGGTTGTGGGATTTGTGTGAAGCGGTGTCCGTTGGGTGCGATTGATATTGTGAATTTGCCTTCGGTGGAAGAGGATGATTTGGTTTATCGTTATGGTGAGAATGGGTTTGCGTTGTATGGGTTGCCGGTGCCGAAGGTTGGTAAAGTTTTGGGTTTGCTTGGGCGAAACGGGATTGGGAAATCGACGGTTGTGAAAATTTTGTCTGGAAATATGGAAGTTGATGCTGGGAAATTTAAAGGGAGTGAGTTGCAGAAATATTTTGATTTGCTTGGCGATAAGAAGGTTTCGTATAAGCCACAGAATTTGTCGATGTTGGCGAAGGATGTCGGGGTTATGGAGTTGTTGAAGCAGAGAGGGAGTGAGAATGATATTAAAAAATTGGCGAGGGAGTTGAATATCGAGAATGTTTTGGAGAATAGAATGGATAAACTTAGCGGTGGGGAGTTGCAGAGAGTTGCGATTTTGGCGGCGAGTTTGGGTGACGCTGATATTTATTTTTTTGACGAGCCGTTGGCGTTTTTGGATATTGGGGAGAGGTTGAGGGTTTCGGATTTTATTAAGGAGATTGGCGAGGGCGCGACGGTGATTGTTGTTGAGCATGATTTGTTGGTGTTGGATTATTTGACGGATTATTTGAATGTGTTTTATGGGGTGCAGGGAGTTTTCGGGACGGTGAGTGGGGTTAAGAGTTCGAAGGAAGGTGTTAATGCTTATTTGAAGGGGTTTTTGAAAGAGGAGAATTTGAGGATTCGGGATAAGGAATTGAATTTTAATTTTACAAGGAATGCTGTGATTTCGGGGAAGAAGATTGCTTCGTGGGATGATTTTGATTTGAAATTTGATTCGGATTTTAGCCTGAGTGTGAAGGGCGGTGAGATTAGGGAGAATCATGTGATTGGAATTTTGGGAAAGAATGGCGTCGGTAAAACTAGTTTTGTTCGGGCGTTGGTTGGAGAGATTGATGAAAATTGTTTTTGTAATGTAGGGATGTCTGAACGACTTAGTGGTAAGAAAAATAGCACACGGACAAACACGGACAAACACGGACCTGATTTGGGTTTGGATGTTTCATATAAGCCGCAGTATTTGTTTAGCGAGAGTGAGGAGTTTGTGCGGGATATTGTTTTTAAGGAGAAAATAAATAAGAAATTGTCGTCGGTGTTTAATCTTAGGGTTTTGGCTGGGAAGAAATTGAAGGAGTTGTCTGGCGGTGAGTTGCAGAGATTTAGTATTGCGAGGTGTTTGGCGAAGGATGCGGATGTTTATTTTTTTGACGAGCCGTCGGCTTATTTGGATGTTGAGGAGAGGATTGTTGTGGCGAAGGCGATTAAAGATATTATGACGGAGAGAGAAAAGACGGCGTTTGTTGTTGAGCATGATTTGTTGTTGGTTTCGTATTTGGCCGATTCGGTTATTAATTTTTCTGGGGAGAGTGGAGTTAGGGGCGAGGCGAGTGAGATTAGGAATTTTGAGGATGGGGTTTCGGAGTTGTTGAAGTCGTTGGATATTACATTAAGGAAAGATAAGGAGTCGGGGAGACCAAGGATAAATAAGAAGGGAAGTGTTTTGGATAGGGAGCAGAAGTCAAAAAATCGTTGGGTGATTTTTTGACTCGCCTGTCGCTATTCGCTATTCGCTGGTCGGCGCGTTAGGATGGGAAGATTAATAAGTTTGGTTTTCTATTTTGTTTTATGAAAGAAATTATTGTTGATTTGTTGGTTGGCGAAGTTGGATTGTCGAGGGATGAGGTTGTGATGTTGGTGGAGGTTCCGTTGAAAGATGAGCTGGGTGATTTTGCGTTTCCGTGTTTTGGTTTAGCAAAGTCGATGAAGAAAAATACTTTGAGTGTTGCGGAGGATGTTGCTGAGAGGATTAGGAAGAAGTTGCCGAAGGAAATTTCTAATGTTGATTTCAAGGGAGGGTATGTTAATTTTTTTATTGACAAGAAAGTTTTGGCGAAAAAGGTTTTATTGAAAGGTAGCGGGTTGCGGGTTGCAGGTGGCAGGAAACGGGGGAAGATTGTGATTGATATGTCGTCGCCGAATATTGCGAAGCCGTTTGGGATTGGACATTTGAGGTCGACGATTATCGGGAATTCGATTGGAAAAATTTGTGAGGCGAATGGGTTTGAGGTTGTGAAAATTAATTATCTTGGGGATTGGGGGACGCAGTTTGGGAAAGTTATTTTTGGGTTCAAGAAGTGGGGGGACGAGGAGAAATTGAAAGAGAATCCCGTCGAGCATTTGTATGAGTTGTATGTTCGAGCAAGTACGGATGAGTTTGAGGATGCGGCGAGGAAAGAGTTTAAAAAATTGGAGAATGGCGACGCTGAAAATGTTGGGTTGTGGAAGAAGTTTAGGAAGTTGTCGTTGAAAGAGTTTGAGGGGATTTATGATTTGCTTGGGATTAAATTTGATGTTGTTTCGGGGGAAAGTTTTTATAATGATAAGATGGGTGCGGTCGTCGAGGAGTTGCGAGAAAAGAAATTGTTACATAAGGATGATGGTGCGGAGATTGTTGATTTGTCGTCGGACGGGCTTGGAGTTGTGTTAATTGAGAAGAGCGACGGGACTTCGCTTTATGCGACGAGAGATTTGGCGGCGGCGATTGACAGGAAGGAGGAATATAATTTTGATAGGATGATTTATGAGGTTGGGGGTGAGCAGAGTTTGCATTTTAGGCAGTTGTTTAGGGTTTTGGAGAAGATGGATTACAAGTGGGCGAAAGATTGTGTTCATATTTCGCATGGGTTGTATCTTGGCAGCGACGGAAAAAAACTGGCTACGAGAAAAGGGAAAACGATTTTTATGAAGGATGTTTTGGATGAGGTTGTTGAAAAAGCCAAACTTCGTTTAACTTTTTCAGGTGGCAGGTTGCAGGTAGTAGGTGGCAGAAGGCGTGGGGCAAAAGAAGAGGAAAAGGAATCGAATTTGAAAGCGCGGAAGATTGCATTGGCTGCGATTTTTTATGGAGACTTGAAAAATTTTCGAGAGAGTAATGTGGTTTTTGATATTGATAGATTTTTGAGTTTTGAGGGGGATACGGGGCCATATTTGTTATATTCGTATGCACGCGCGTCGTCGATTTTAGGGAAGGTGAAGTCAAAGAAGCGCGAGTTGGAAGTTGGAAGTTGGAAGTTGGAAGTGCCGGAAATTAGATTGTTGAAAAAAATTGATTCGTTTGGCGAGATTGTAGTGAAAGCTTATGAGAATTTGGTGCCGAATTTGGTTGCGAATTATTGTTTTGAATTGGCGACGCTGTTTAATGAATTTTATCATTCATGTCCCGTGATTGGTTCGGAGGAGGAAAGTTTTAGGTTGGCGCTTGTGAAAAAGTTTGGGGAAGTTTTGAAAAGTGGTTTGGAGTTGTTGGGGATTGAGACGCTGGAGGAGATGTAGGGCTCTTTTTAGAAAAAAGACACCTGGGAGAAAAACTTGGTTTGCGATTCTTTCAAATTTCATTTTCTAATAAAAAATAAAATTTGAAATATCGTATTTAATGCGAAACAAAATTTTTTAACGCGTCTGTCCATTGCTTCGCAATGGACAACCTAACGCTAAAATTTTGTTTCGCTGACTTGGCTAATATATTTGGCGATTAAACTAATTTTGTCTTGACGATTAATTAATTCATAAAATTTTTTGGCATATTCGAGGGGCAAAATTGGAATTTGTAAATTATTCCATAAAAAGTTTTTGGTTTTATCAAACATGTTTAATTCTTTGTTATTATAAGAGTTTATTTCAACTTCGAAATTGTCGATGTTACAAATTAATGATTGACTATTTATTTTTTGGTTGAAAAAGTCTTTGATAATAAATTTTTTCAAGGCATTTCGAAAGTTTTCAATGCCACTATCGTCAGTAGATATATCTAAATCCTTGACGGAAACATCGATGCCTTGAATTTTGAGATTTGCACTTCCTTCAAGTCTCCAAATAAATTTTTTGCCTTGAAGATTATTTAAAATAATTTGTAAAATATCTTTGATATTTTTTTCATTCATATTGCTAATTTTTTTTCACTTAACTTGTTTAAAATTATTCCAGGCTATTTCGAAAAGTTGTTCTAATGCTTGAGCGAAGAATTTTGTGTTTAGCCATACTCCTAAGTCGTAGGATGGGTGGACGTCTTCGTCGTTGAGTAGCATGAACATTAATTGTTCGCTGTCGATTATCATAAATCGCGCTTTGAGTGATTCGACATTTCTTACTTCGGCTACTTTTGCAAAATCTTTTGCGATTTGTTTGTTGTCTTCGGTGATTGGCGCGGCGATTCGAATTGATATACCCCGTTTTTTTGCTTTTTCTAATGATGGTAATAGGATTTCAAGTTTTCGGCTTAGTCCGTCGGCGGTTGTTACGAGCGTTATTGTATTTTGTGCTTCTCTAATTAGCATATCCAAGTGATTGTAAATGTTTTGTCGCCCTTTGAGTGCGCCGGATAGGTCGGTCGGTTCAATGTATTTAATTCCGTCTGAGAATAAAGTTTTTAGTTCTTCAAGAACGTCGTTGCCTTTTAATTTTTCTAAGTTTTTTGATTTTTCTTTTGCTGTTATTATGAGGTTTTTCTTTACTCGTTCGATTACTTCTTCGGGTTTTAGCGCGATGAATTTTATTGGTTTGCCGAGTTTCATTACTATGAACCCCTTTTTTTCGAGAGATTCTAATATGTCGTATGTTCGGGAACGTGGGACGTCGGAGATTGATGATAGTTCGCCGGCGGTTGAGGTTCCTCTGGATAAAAGTGCCGTCCAGACTTTTACTTCGTAAAGGTTAAGATCGAATATCTTTCTTAGCCGACTTAAAAATTCCTCTTTGACAATCATGAATGTTTTAGTGTTGAATAGTATTTAAATGTTTCTTTGAAATGTTTTGGAAGAGAGGGGTAAAAATGTTTTGTCGACGCTGTTAGATTTGGTTGAATTTAATTGTGAAGGATTTGCCCTTTATTTTTCCTTCTTCTAAGTGATTAAATTTTTTATTAGATTCGGTAAAAGAGATTGTTTTTGCTCCGATTCTTTCTTGAATAATGGCGAGTTGTGATTTTATCTTGTTGCTAAATTCTGATTTTATCTCGAGTTCTATGGAGTCAATTTTTGAAAGTCCTGCTTTTTTTCGCATTGCTTGAATTTTTCTTGAGATTTCTCTCGCGAATCCTTCAGCTTCAAGTTCTGGTGTTATTTTTGTGTCGAGTTTTATTTCTATTTCGGTTTTTTTTGTTTTTACAAATTGAATTTTTTTAATATTTAATTCATTTTTGATTATTTCGTTTAATTTTTTATTTGGTTTTATCGAGGATATTATTGTTGCTTTTTCGAGCGGCCACTTGATTCCGATTTGGGCTTTGTCCCTTTCTTTTAGTGCGGTTGAAACTATTTCTCTTGTTGTTTCCATTTCTTGTTCGAGATTTTTGTCGATTGATTTTGTTTCTGTTTTTGGGTAATCTTGGAGATGAATGGATTCTTTTTTGCCGTTCATGTCTTGATAAATTTTTTCTGTGGCGAATGGAATTATTGGTGCGAGAATTTTTGTTGTTTTTTCCAGGACATATCTTAGCGTTGTTCTCGCAGATTTGTCGTCGCTGTTAAATCTATCGCGTGAGTTTCTGATGTACCATGTTGAGAGGTCGTCGATGAATTTTTTTATGAATGCACAGGTCTTTGTGGTATCGTATTTTTCGAGATTTTTTTGGACTGTTGCGTTTAGGTTTTCGGTTCGTGAGATTATCCATTTGTCCATTATGTTGTTTGATTTTTTGTAGTTTTTGTCGTCGGTTTGCTGGTATTCTTTGTAAAAGTTTGAAATGTTGTAGAGGAGGACTGTTATTTTTTTATAGGTTTCTTCGAGTCCTTTTTCTGAGAAGTTGAAATTTTCGGCGTTCATTAGCGGAGATTGGAGGAGGTAAAATCTCAGGGTGTCTGCTCCGTATTTGTTTATGACTTCGAGCGGGTCTGGGTAATTTTTTAGGGATTTTGACATTTTTTGTCCGTCTTCGGCGAGGATTGTTCCGGTTGTCAAAACGTTTTCGAATGGGATTTTGTCGAAGAGAATTGCGGAGAGGACTATCATATAATAAAACCATGCTCGTGTCTGCGCGATGTATTCGACGACGAATTGTGCTGGGAAATTTTTTTCGAAGTATTCCTTGTTTTCGAATGGGTAGTGGAATTGTGCGAATGTCATTGCGCCGGATTCGAACCAGCAGTCGAGAACTTCGGGGATTCTTGTGTATTCCTCTCCGTTTATTTTTAGTTTGATTTTGTCGAGGGTGTCTTTGTGTAAATCTATTTTTTTTGGTAGGGTGGTGAATTGTTTTAGTTCTTCGATTGAGCCGATGACTTTTATTTTGCCGGATTTGGATTTCCAGATTGGGATTGCGGTTGCCCAATATCTGTTTCGTGTGATGTTCCAGTCTGGTGCGGTTGAGATGTTGTGTTGCATTCTGCCTTCTTTGAGATTTTCTGGAAACCAATTTATTTTGAGATTTAGTTTAAGGAGTTTTTCTTTTATTTTTTGGATGTCGACGAACCAGGCAGGGAGTGCGCGGTATATTAATTTTGTGTCGCATCGATAGCAGAATGGATATTCGTGTTCCATTTTTTTTATCATGATTGTTTTGTTATTTTTTTTGAGGTCGATTGCGATTTGTTCGTTTGTGTCGTGGATGAATTTGCCAGCGTAGTTTGTTACATGTTTTGTGAAGTTTCCATTTTCGTCGATGGGATTTACGAGCGGGATGTTGTATTTTCGGCAAATGATATTGTCGTCTTCGCCGAACATTGGAGATGTGTGAACGATTCCGGTTCCGTCGTCGGTTGTTACGAAATTTCCGAGGAGGAATTTGAAAGAATTTGGATTGTCTTTGAAGTAGGGATAGAGCGGTTCATATTTTTCGCCTTCGAGTTTTTCGCCTTTGATTTCTTCAGTGATTGTATATTGGTCTTCAGATTTGTAGAATTTTGGTATTAGTTTTTTTGCGAGGAGGTAGGTATTGCCGTCTTGTTTGTCTTTGACATATGCGTAGGTTATTTCTGGATTGACTGTGAGGGCGAGGTTTCCCGGGAGAGTCCATGGTGTTGTTGTCCATGCGATTGCATAAATATTTCCTTTGGAAATATTTCGCTTGTCGCTTGTCGCTTGTCGCTTGTCGTCGTTAATTAACTTGAATTTTACGACGACGGTTGAGTCTTTTATTATTTTATAAGAGTTGTCCATTGCGATTTCAGATTTTGATAATGGGGTTGAGCAGTGTGGGCAGTAAAGTAGGATTTTTTCACCTTCGTATAGGAAACCTTTTTCGTGGAGTTGTTTGAATGCCCACCAGACGGATTCGATGTAATTTGTGTCCATTGTTTTGTAGCTGTTTTCGAAGTCGACCCATCGTCCGATTTTGTCAATGTATTTTTTCCAGTCGTCGGCGTAGGTTAAGACTTTGCTTCGGCAGAAGTCGTTGAATTTTTTGATGCCCATTTTTTCGATTTCATCTTTTGAATTTATTCTAAGTTCTTTTTCGGCGATATTTTCTATTGGGAGTCCGTGGCAGTCCCATCCCCAGTTTCGTTTGACGTATCGGCCCTGCATTGTGAAAAATCTTGGGAAGACATCTTTTAGCGTTGAGGCGAGGAGATGTCCGTAGTGCGGGAGCCCGGTTGCGAAGGGTGGGCCATCGTAGAAAATATAGGGTTTTCCTTTTTTGGTTTGCTTTAATGATTTTTCGAATGTCTTGTCTTTTTTCCAGAAGGTTAGGATTTCATTTTCTATTTCTTTTATGTCTGTCATGGTTTAGTTTGGTGAGGAGGATATTTAAGATTATTGGGTTGAGAAAGTGTTATAAGTTTATTTTTCTTTTGTGTCATATGGAGTGTGAAGAAATTACTGGTAAAATTATTAAGGCTTTTTATAAGGTGTATAATAAGCTTGGTTATGGATTTTTAGAGAGGGTTTATGAGAATGCTTTAATGATAGAATTTGATGAGCTTGGCTTGAGGTATGTTAATCAGCATCCTATTGTAGTTGTTTATCGAGGGAAAGTTGTTGGAAATTATGTTTCTGATTTTTTTATTGAGGATAGGGTTGTGGTTGAAATTAAGGCGATTAGGGAGATTGGTGTTGCTGAGAAGAACCAGTTGTTGAATTATTTGACTTGTTCAGATAAAGAGGTTGGGTTGCTTTTGAATTTTGGGTTGAAGCCGGAGTTTTGTCGGAAGATTCATTCTAATTCTTTGAAGAAGAAGTATTAGTTTATGTATTGGGTTTGACGTGGCTACATTTGTTAATAAGGAAGTTCACGGATTTGCGCGGATGGATGCGGATTTGCGCGAATTTTTTAATTAGGGTTACTTTTTGGCTTGGGAGATTTTGCCGATCCAGAGTGTTGCGAGGACTGCGATTATTGTGACTGTGATTGCGTAGGTTAGCATTGCTGGGATTGAGGAATTTTCGCCGAAGATTTGTTTGAAGATTCCTTGGATTGCTGTGTTCCAAGCGAGTGCGGCGACGAATCCGAGTGAGGCGGTTATTAGTGTCGCGAATTTTTCTGTGATTTCGTTTTTCATGTTGGAACATAGATTGAGAGTTTTATAATGATTTGTTGTCTTTTTTAGATTAAGACAAATGGGAAAATTTAAAAAGGGTTTAATGTTAAGTAGGATATGAGTAGTGAAGTGGAATTAGGCTTGGTAGTAGGTAGAGGACTCGTAGATAGTAATGGAAGAGTTGTTACTTTAGAAAATTTTACTCAACATTTAGGGAGCGTTGTTGGGGTTGATTTGAGGAATTTAATAAGAACCGTAGTTAATACTTCTACAAAAGAAGAATATAATACTCTTATGAAAGTTTACGAGTCGGGAGGATGGCGTTGGGCGGATGGTAGTATTTCAACTTTTAATAGAGGGCAATGGGATGATGCTAAAAGAAATATTTGTGTTGATGCTCACGATTGTTTTCAGTACGGGTTAAAGGGTTTTTATAGTAAGAAGAATTGTAGAATTATTAGTCCCAATGAATTTTATGATATAGAGGGAATTTTGTTGCAACGAGTAGAAGAAGTCGTTGTATTACACGATACAATAAAAACTTTACTTACTAAACGTTCTTAAAAAATCTTTTTCTAAAAAGTGAAGTTTGGTTGGAATGATTAGGCAGAATGGCATTGGGATTTTTTTGTTTTGTATGTTTTTGAGAGTGTTATAAAATATTTTTTGGTTTGGAGTTCCGGCATTTGAGATTGCAATGATTTTTTCTGGGAGGTTTTTTATAGATTGTTTTAGTTGGTTTATTGCGTCTTTTATTTCGAGGCCGATGTCGGTTAGGATTAGTGTGTGGGCGTCGATTGATTGGTTTTGTTTGATGTAGTTTGCGAATGAGGTTGGTTTGTTGGTGTGTTCTTTCCAATTTGGCATCGACGCTGTTTTGCCGAATTTGTAAAGAAATAATCCTGTTTCTGCGATTGCGGTTAGAATTGAAGCGTTGTGGAAAATTTTGAAAGGGATTTTTTGTTTTTTGGCTTCGAGGATTAATTGTATGTGTGTTGTTGCCGAGAGTGCGTCGCCGTAGACTAGGAGGGCTATGTTTTTTTCTTTTGCTTGTTTTAGGATTTCTTCTGATTCTACTTGTTGGCGGTTGAGTTGGATTATTTTTTTGTTTAATTTTTTTTCGAGCGTTTCTATTTTGTATGGGAAGTTGACGGTGTAGTTTTCGAGGTAGATTTCGTCTGAGGATTTTATGGCATCGAGAGCTTCGGCTGTTAGTGAGTTTTCGTTTAGTCCGAGGCCTATCAAAAAAAGGTTTCCTTTTTTTGAGGGGATTCGGGATTCGGGATTCGGGATTCGGTTCATTTTTCTTTTTCTGGAAATGCGATTGATTCGAATCCGTAGTTTTGGCATTTAAATTTTGGCGGGAAACCAAATGTGGCTTGGTTTACTGATGGCTTGTATTCAATGTCCGTTGATTTGCATTTTGGGCAAAATTTTATTTTCATGGTTTTAAAAAGTTGGAAGGGGTTTTAAGATTTGTGCCAGGTGAGGGTTGTGATGAAAATGAAGACGAAGTAGGTGGTAGGTGGTAGGTGGTAGGTGGTAGGTGCGACGGCTGAAATGATTATTAGAATTGCGAGGGTGATTAGAATTGATGGGAAGTATTTCGTGTAGATTGGTTTTTCGTTGGCGGTTGTTTTTGCTAGGATTATACCGAGGGGGATTGCTAAAATAGTTGGTAGTAGATAGTAAGTAGTTGGTAGTAGATAGTAAGTAGTTGGTAGTAGATAGTAAGTAGTTGGTAGTAGGGGTTGCATTTGAAGTTTAAGTTTGGATTGTTTTTAGAGTTTGCGATTTTAGAAAGTTAAGATTTAGAGAGCTTCGCTGGGGGCAGGATTTAGAGAGCTTCGCTCTCATATTTATAGCGGCCTTTGGTCGCCCCGCGCGGAGCGCGGTTGGGGTAGGTTTAAAAAATTGTTTTGTTTTTTGTTTTTATGGATTTGATTGATGTGCATGCGCATTTGGAAAGTGATAGGTTTGAGAAAGATTTGGATGAGGTTGTTGGGAGATTTGTCGAGGCTGGTGGGAAGTTTGTGATTAATAGTGGGACGAGTCCTGAGAGGAATCGGGAGTGTTTGGCTTTGGCTGAGAAGTATAAGATTGTTAAGTGTTCGTTTGGGATGTATCCGGTTGGGAATTTTGGGAAGGATGTTGACGGAGAGTTGGATTGGATTGAGGAGCATTTGGATAGTTGTGTTGCGATTGGGGAGATTGGGCTTGATTTTGACAATGAGAGTAGGGAGAAAAATTCTGAGAAGCAGAAGGATTTGTTTAGGAAGATGTTGGGGTTTGCGAAGAGGGTAGGGTTGCCGGTTGTGATTCATTCTCGGAAGGCTGAGGCTGAGGCGATTGAGATTTTGGAGGAGATGAAAATGGATAAGGTTGTGATGCATTGTTTTTGTGGTAGGAAGAGTTTGATTAGGAGGTGTGTTGAGAATGGTTGGTATTTTAGTGTGCCGCCGGTGATTATGAGGTGGGATAATTTTAAGGTTCTTGTTGAGATGGTGCCTTTGAGTCAGTTGTTGACTGAGACCGATGCGCCTTATTTGTCGTCGGTGGCTCGAGAAAGGAATGAGCCGTTGAATGTTTTGGTTACCCTGAAAGAGATTGCTCGAATTAAGGGGGTTAGTGTTGAGGAGGTTTCGGAGAAGGTTTGGAAGAATTGTTGTGAAGTGTTTGGGGTTTAGGGAGTAGTTTGTTGTATTTTTTGTTTTTCTTAATCCATTCGGTGATTTTTTTGTTTTGGGAGGTGTAGGTCGTTTTGTCCCAGAATTTTCCGAAGTCGTTCCCTAGTGAGTAGGCGGCGGAGCGACATAGGATGAAATATTTTTTGTCGGGGTTTTTCTTTTTGTTGTCTATGTCGACGATATAATCAATGGAGATGTATGCTTGGCAGATTTTTTCTTTTGTTATGAAGTCGAAGACGTCGACTTTTTCCAGATTGTATTCATCTTCTCTTAGTTTGATTTTTTTTAATTCTTTTTTATTTGCGTAGAATAGGATTGCGTTGAAATAATTCTTTTTTGATTTTTCCAAGTTTAGGATATCTTTTTTGCCGTCGATTAAATTGAAAATTCTTTTGTATCCTTTTATTATTATTTTTTGGAATTTTTTGTCTCTTATTGTTTTTTTTAGGGAAGAATGAGATAGTAAGCTCCCGTAGCCTACAATTGGGTATTTTTTCATTTTGGTAAATTTTTGTTTGGGTATTTTTCAGCGAGGGTTGGTTCTCGGGATTGGTAAATTATGCCGAGTGGGATTTTGCCGGTTTTTGAATTGTAGTCAAATTCGTCGGCGAGTTTTTCTGCGGTTTGTTTATTTTTGTTGTCTTTGATTTTGTACATTTGTTTATCTTTGCTGTTGGCGTCGAGGTTGAAGATGAGGCAGTCTTGGATTACTTCGACGAATGAGAAGCCGTCGTGGTTTATTGCTTTTGTGAATGTTTCGACCATGTGCGAGATGTCGCGGGCGTTTGTTCGGGCGATGAAGGTTGCGTTTGATGCGAGGGCGAGTTTGATTGGGTTGAGTGGTTTGTCTTTGACGCCGAGTGGGTTTGCTTTTGAGATGTAGCCTTGCTGGGATGTTGGGGTTGGTTGGCCGGTTGTGAGGGAGAAAGATTGGTTGTCGTGAAGGACTAGGGTCATGTTCGGGTTGTATTTGAAGGCATGGATGAAGTGGGCGATTCCTTCTGAGTAGACGCCGCCGTCGCCAGCGAATGCGATTACTTTTAGATTTGGGTTGCCTAATGTTATGCCGATTGCCGTCGGGATTGCGCGTCCGTGAAGGCAGTAGATTCCGGAGAGGTTTAGGTAGTCGAATATTTTTGAGTTGCAGCCGATGTCGCACGCTATCGCGTAGTTGGTAGTTGGTAGTTGGTAGTTGGTAGAATGTTTTGAGATTGTTTGCTTGACAGCTTCGAGAATCATGTGGTTTGGGCAGCCGGGGCACCACGTCACTTCTGAGGAAGTGCCGAGGTCGCTTCGCTTGTCGGTGTTCGGCACCCTCACAAATTTATGGTTCAATTTGGTTGGGGCAAGCTTTCGCTTCGCTTGTCGGTGTTCGGTCGCTTCGCTGACAGATTTGTGAGATTGTTTTGTTGGATGTTTTTGTTTCATATTATTTCTTTGATTAGTTTGTTTAGTTCGTCGGAGTGGAATGGGTGGCCGTTGTATTTTAGGAGTCGGTTTTGGATTTTGATTCCGGTTTTTTCGCGGATTAGTCGGCCGAGTTGTCCGGTGACGTTGCATTCGACGAGGATTGTTTTGTTCGCGGCTTGGAGTTCTTCTTTGATTTTTGGAGAGAGTGGTTTGCAGTAGAGGACTTGTAGGAATTTGGCGTCGAGGTCTTTGATTGCGTCTTTGATTGCGCCTGATGTTGAACCCCATCCTATGATTAGGTTTTTTGATTTTTTGTTGCCGTGGATTTTAATCATTTCGAAGTTTTTATCGATGTAGTTTTTCATGTCGTCGTATTTTTTTAATCTTTTGTTGGCGTTTTGTTCTGTGAGGGTGTAGGATTCTGTTGTGTTGCCGAATCTGTCTGCTTCGTATGAGGAGTTTTTTACTAGTTCTTTGCCGGGGAGGGGTCTTGTTATTTCTATTTTTGGTGTTGGGCTTGGTTTTTCTGTCGAGGAGAATTCTGATTCGGCGAGGTGTTTGTCTGATAGGATTATTGAAAGTGTTTTGAATTTTTCGGCGAGGTGGAGTGCTTCGGATGTTTTTTCGATTGTTTCGGTTGGGTTGCCTGGTGCGACTACGATTCGCGGGAATTCGCCGTGTCCGGCTCGGAGTGCGATGTCGAGGTCTGCTTGGGAGGTGTAGGTTGGGACGCCGGTTCCTGGTCCGGGACGCGATGCGAGATAAATTGTTAGCGGGATTTCTGACATTCCTTGCATTGAGAGTGTTTCGCCCATTAAGTCGAAGCCACCGCCTGATGTTCCGATTAAAGTTTTTGCTCCGGCGAATGATGCGCCAATTGCCATGTTAGCGACGGCGATTTCGTTTTCGGCTTGGAAGACTATTAAATCGTTTGTCGTTTGTCGTTTGTCGCTTATTGTTGAAAGTTTGGCGAGTTCGTGCATCGTGTTTGTTGCGGGTGTCATAGGGTAGGCGATGTAGAGATTTATTTTAGAGTTTGTTGCGCCGATTGCGACTGCTTGATTTCCGGATAAAATTGTCGGCTTGTTGTTTAATTTTTTTAGTTGGTATTTTGTTTCTTGGGATTCGAATCCTTTTTTTGCTGCTTTTAGAGATTGGTTATAATTTTTGAATTGGGATTTTATTTCTTTGTTTAATTTTTCGAGTGGTATACCGAGGATTTTTGTTAGTGCGCCGGCGATTGCGATGTTTAGGTTTCTCCCCTCGTCTTTGAATTTGTCGTCGGTGATTATTGTGTTTTTTTCTTTTAGGGTTTGTTTGTGGAGTTGAATTGTTTGTTGGTCGAGTGCGACGAGGATGTCGGTTTTTGATTTGTGAGATTCGATTTGTTCGTCGGAGATTGTCAGCATGTTGAAGTTGTGGCCGCCGCGGATTAGGGATGGGTAGTCGCGGTAGTTGAAGGTGAAGTAGCCGAATTTTGATAGGATGTTTGAGATTATTTGCGAGACTTTGTTGACGCCTTGTCCGGCTTTGCCACCGATAAGAATTGTTAACCTCATTTGTTATTTAGGACGGGAAGTTATTTAAAGTTTAGCCCAAGAGGATATCCTCTTCGGCTGTGTATCTCCTTAGTTAAGCGGTACCCTCACAAATTTATATTAAAATTGGTTGGGCATACTAAACTTCGTTCCGTATTTAATGCGAAACAAAAATTTTCAACGCGTCTGTCCATTGCTTCGCAACGGACAACCTGACGCTAAAATTTTGTTTCGCTGACTTGTTTGGTAGGTTAGGTAATTTTTTAAAGTTAGTTTTGTGTTTGATTTAATGTTGGGTGTGATTGATAGTTTTGATTTTGTGAAGGGTTTGCCGATGGTTAGGTTTAAAATTATTGAGAAAGATGATGAGTTGAGGGGTTTTGGGTTCCCGTGTTATTTGAAGGCGGATGTTGTTGGACATAAGAGTGAGATGGGGGCGGTTGTTCGGTGTGAAAATTTTGAGGATGGTTTGAAAAAGTTGAAGGTTTTGAGAAAGAGGTTTTCTGGAAAAAGAATTGTTGTGCAGGAAAGTTTTGACGGGATTGAGATGATTGTTGGGGTGAAGAGCGACGCTGTTTTTGAGAAATTGTTGATGATTGGGTTTGGTGGGATTTTTGCCGAGGTTAAGAGGGATGTTAGTTTTCGGGCGTTGCCTGTTTCGAGGAAGGATATTGTTGAGATGATTGGGGAGTTGGAAGGTGTTGGGGTTTTTCGGGCGAGGGGGAAGAAATATGATTTGGGGAAGTTTGTAAAATTGGTTGAGAAGGTCACGGGTTTCGCAATTCGCAATTCGCAGGTCGCAGGTCGCAAAGCAGAGGTTGTCGAGATGGATTTGAATCCGGTTGTTGTTGGGGAGAAGGATTGTAGGGTTGTGGATGTTCGGGTTGAGTTAGGTTAATTTCCCAATTGTGTCGCACATTTCTTTTGGGTCGTCGAAGTTGATTATGTTGTTTTGGTTCATGAATTTTTTTGCGTCGGCGATTTGTTTTTGCCCTAGGAAACAGGCGAAGATTGGTTTTTTTGTTTTGAGTAATGTTTGAGCGGTCTTTAGGGGTTCGGTCATTTTTTGTGGGGTTAGGAGAATTATGAAGAAGTCGAAGTTTTCTTTTTCGAGGATTTGAATTGTTTTTTCGTAGTCTTGGGCTGATGCGTTGCCGATGAGGTCGATTGGGTTGTTGTGACTCCAGTTTGGTGGGAGGATTTTGTTTAGTTGGTTTATTGTTGAATCTTTTAGTTGTGGTATTATGATTTTGTTTTCTTCGCAGGCGTCGGTTGTTAGAACTCCGAGCCCGCCGGCATTTGTTATGATTGCGGCTTTGTTTCCTAGTTTGTCATATCTTTCTAATATTTTGGCGACGTCGAAAAGTTGTTTGATTGAGTCGACTTCGATTATGCCGGCTTGTTTTAGAATTCCTGAGTAGACGCCACTTTCGGAAGCTAAGGCTGCGGTGTGGGATTTTGCGGCTTTTTGTCCTTCTTTTGATTTTCCTGATTTTAGGGCGATGATTGGTTTTTTGCATTTTTTGCAGGCGTCGATGAATTGTCTTCCTTTGTTTGGTTTTAGGGATTCGATGTAGAGCGTGATTATTTTTGTGTTTTTGTCGTCGGAGAAGTATTTGATGAAGTTAGTGAAGTCAAGTTGGGTTGAGTTGCCGATTGAGACGAAGTTTGATAATTTTATGTCGGTGTCGAGGATGGCTGAGCCGATTGCGCCGGATTGGGAGATGAAAGTTATGTTTCCTTTTTGTGAGTTTTTGAATTCTTGGGAGAAGTAGGTTGTGTTTAGTTTTTGGTTTGTGTCGATTATTCCGTATGAGTTTGGTCCGAGGATTGTTATGTTTGCTTTGTTGGCTAAGTATTTTATTTCGTCTTCGAGTTTTGAGTTTCCGATTTCTGAGAAGCCGGCGGAGAGGATTATTGCAGATTTGACTTTTTTTCTTTGGGCTTGTTGTAGGATTTGTGGGACTAGTTTTGCCGGAACAGCGATGACGATTAGGTCGAGTTCGTATGGGATTTCGAAAATGTCTTTGTAGGTTTTTCTTCTTAGGATTTCGTTGGCGTTTGGATTGACTGGGAATATTTTTTTGTTTGAGGAGAGTAGGTTTTTGAAAACTGCGAAGCCGACTTTTTTTTCGTCGTGAGATGCTCCGATGACTGCAATTGTTTTCGCGTCGAAGAAGTTTGAAATATCACCCATTAGTAGAAGTGATTTTTAGAATATATAAAGTTTACATTAGGCCGTCTTCGTCGATGCCGGCATCTTCGTCGTCTATTGTTGGTTTCTTACTGGTTGTTGGCTTTTGGTCGTCGGTTGTTGGTTGTGGAGTTGGTTTTTTTGATTGGGGATTTAGGTCGGCTGGGTTTATTGAGTTAATCATTTTTTTAAATTCGTCGAATTTGTCGGCTGGGATTCTTAGTCCTTTTTTTGTCGGGCCGGTGTATGTTTCGCTTTTTGTGAATTCGCGGATGTCGACGCCAGTTCGTCCGTTGTATTCTTTTAGTCCGACGACGATTTCGGTTGCTGTTCCTTGGAATTCGCCTTTTGGGATTTTGCCGATTTCTTTTTCCATTGTTTTAATTAATTGATTTGGTTTATAAGAATTTTGGTGGTGTACGCCCACAGCAGGAATCGAACCTGCGAGCCCCGGAGGGCGCGGATTAGCAATCCGCTGCAATACCATTATGCGATGTGGGCTTGAGTATCTTGAGAGATTTAGGATTTTAAAGGTTATGTTTGAATGTTTGTTAATTTGCAATGAGTGGGACTTCGCTATTTGATTTGTTTATTCTTTCTATTATTCTTTTGAGGAAAGCCTCAGCGCATTCAGCACTTGTTATTTGCGAGTATGATTCGTGAGGTGATTGGGGGTTTTCTGGAGCTATTGATGGAACGTGTCCTGCGAAACATATCCCAGAAATTCTTGTTTGCCGAGTTTTGAATCTGAGCGTTTTTTTTTCACGTGTTGTTTTATCAGTTATGCTTCCAACTCCTTCGTAGTGGTGTGTGGTATATGGGTATTCGAAGTCGGCAGCTTCACAGTTGCTTGATGTGCTTCCCTCTTTTATTTTTTCGCCTTTAAAAATTCCTGTTAAACTTATTCCTTCGAGAGTTAATTGCTCTATCATGATTTTGATTATTTAATTGGGTTTAAAACTATTATTGTAGTGGAGCTGTGGATAATAAGTTTTTTAAAGCTTGTATGAGTTGTTTTTTTGTAGGCAGGTTGGCGAGTTAGCCCCTCGCTGTTCGCAAACGGGCTTTATGGCGGACCGCAAGGCAAGGCGTGAGATGAAGCTGGCAATGTTGTTGATTTGACGTTGAAGTTTTGTCCTTTTTGATCTTGTCTTGATGAAGCGGGTCAGGTCGGGAACGAAGCAGCCCTAAGTTAAGGTTTAGGTGCTTAAAGGGTTGCAGAACTGAGGATGATTGGCGACCGCTTGGCTGTGGATTTGAGCAAATTGCTGGCCTACGCTAAATGCTTTGTATTTAGCGGTCAAGAGTTTTACTTTTTT
>Ga0268277_1000324_pt1 | contig 39461 bp, 32 predicted proteins | sample saktaG_5_FD_190132 | JGI IMG/M metagenome (GOLD analysis project Ga0268277, IMG submission 190132) | Saline water microbial communities from Sakinaw Lake, British Columbia, Canada - sak_2010_1_5_50m | ecosystem: Environmental > Aquatic > Non-marine Saline and Alkaline > Saline ... | reverse complement strand
GCATTGCGCGGGAAGATAATGAGCTGGAATTGAAACTCAACGGCGCCGACATCGTCGTCAAGGACGTGGGAGAAATTGATTTCAACAGCATCGAGGAATGGTTCTCCACAGGACTCGACGAAGACCAGTGGTCCCTGAGCTACTATGATTGTTCGAAAGAAAAAGAAGGGACCAGGGAAGCGCTTTGCACCGTGGGGAATGGGTATTTCGGAACGCGAGGTGCGTTAGAAGAATCCAGTGCGAATGATACAAGTTATCCCGGCACCTACATCGCTGGAGTCTACAACCGCCTGGAGTCCGACGTCGCCGGGCGAACCGTCGTCAACGAAGATTTCGTGAATTGCCCCAACTGGTTGCCAATAACGTTCAAGATTGGAACGGCTCGACTGAGCTCGCCGAAGTCTTCCCCCCCAACTTTGGGGGGGACCGAGGGGGAGGTTGGCAATGGCAACTGGCTGGATCTAAACGAGGCCGAGATCCTCAGTTTCACCCGCCGGCTGAATTTTCGCGATGGCGTTCTGCACCGAAAAGTGGTGGTGAGAGACGCTGTCGGAAGGGAAACCTTGATCGAATCCAGCCGATTGGCCAGCATGGCTCAGCCCCATCTGGCAGCGTTGAGATACAGCATTACTCCCCTGAACTATTCTGAGCGCATCACCATCCGATCCGGACTGAATGGTAGAATCATCAACGCCGGCGTCGAACGCTACCGCCAGTTGAGCTCCAAACATCTGGCGCCGGTTGCTGAGGGTGAAGAGGATGCGACCAGTTACGTCGTGCTGCAAACCAATCAGTCCAGGATCCAGATCGCAGAAGCCGCCAGGCATCTGGTTTCTGTAGATGATGAGCGCGTTGCCCCGGAAGTCACCGTGGAGGAAATGCCGGGGGCTGTTTATTCCATCTTCAATCTGGAGGTCGAAAAGGGCTCACTCGTCTGCGTTGATAAAGTGGTAGCCATCTACACATCTAAGGACAGTGAAAACCCACTGGAGGCTGCGCAAGAGGCTCTGCATGATATTGACAGCTTTGACGAAGTGCAACAGGCCAGTGCCGCTGCCTGGGCAGACATCTGGAAGAAAATTGATATCCAGATAACGGGAGACCGGCGGACGCAAAAATTGCTCAGGTTCAATCAGTACCATTCCATGATCACTGCTTCGCCACACAACGTCAATCTCGACGTCGGCATCCCCGCCAGGGGATTACACGGGGAGGCTTATCGCGGCCATATTTTCTGGGATGAACTGTTTATCCTGCCATTCTACGACGTGCATTTCCCGGATACGGCCAGGTCTGTTCTGCTTTACCGCTATCGCAGGTTGGATCGGGCCAGGGCGTACGCCAGAGAGCATGGCTACCAGGGAGCGATGTTCCCCTGGCAGAGCGGCAGTGATGGCAGAGAAGAGACCCAGGTGCTTCACCTGAATCCGATGTCCGGGAAATGGGGGCCTGACTACAGTTCGCTCCAGAGACACGTGTCCCTTGCCATTGCTTACAACATCTGGCACTATTTCTGGATCAGTGATGATCGTGAATTCCTGGAGACCTACGGCGCCGAGATGTTTCTGGAAATCTGTCGTTTCTGGGCCAGCAAGGCGAGCTACAATGAGAAGATGAGGCGTTATGAAATAGACAAGGTCATGGGGCCGGATGAGTACCACGAGAAGTATCCCGGTTCGGAAGTCGGCGGGCTGAAAGATAACAGCTACACGAACATCGTGGTCGTCTGGATATTTCACAGGGCTTTCGCGATTCTTGATTCGCTGAAGGAGAGGGCCAGAGAAAAGCTGGCAGAGAAGATCAATCTGACCGAAGGTGAGCTGGAGAGGTGGAAGGCTATCACCAAACGAATCCATATTCCCATTTCCGATGCGGGTATACTGGAGCAATTTGACGGCTACTTTGAATTGAGGGAATTGGATTGGGATAGTTATAGAAGCAGATACGGAGACATCGGCAGAATGGATCGCATTCTAAGGGCGGAAGGAAAGTCGCCGGATAATTACAAAGTGGCTAAACAGGCAGACGCCTTGATGACGTTTTACAATCTGGCTTCACATGAAGTGAAAGAGATCCTGACTGGAGCAGGGTATTCCGTTGAGGATGATCTGTTGCAGGCGAATTTTGACTACTATTTCCAGAGAACGTCCCATGGTTCTACCCTGAGCAGGCTGGTTCATTCCTATCTGGCAAATCTGATCGGGGACAAGGAACTCAGTAGGGAGTTGTATATGGACGCCTTGAAAAGCGATTACGTGGATAGTCAAGGGGGTTCAACGAAAGAAGGCATTCACACTGGGGTCATGGCTGGGACGGTTGTTTTAGCTCTGAGGGCCTACGCGGGGTTGAATCTGGATGGAGAACGGGTAAGCATTAGCCCCTGCCTGCCGACAGCCTGGCGCAAGATGCGCTTCAATGTTGGATTCAGAGGCGATAGATATTACTTCGTGGTGACACCCCAGAGTGTAGAAGTGAAAGTTGATAGCGCCTGCAACGATGCGGTAGATCTCTTTGTTCGTGGTCACAAAACGACCGTTACTCCCCAGAGGTGGGAAGCTGTCGAATTGAAGAAAGGGAGAATCTGAAATGCTAGGAGATGTCCTGTTAATCACCGACAACCACAGAAAGGCGGCTGAGCAGATCGTTACCAGACTCAGTGAATTCAAGTCAGACAAAGTGGTGATAGCCATCGGAGGCGAATCGGGCGCAGGGAAATCTGAATTGGCTCACGTGATCAGTAGACGGCTGAAAGAAAAGGGGGAGTTGGCCAAGATTCTCCACATTGATAATTACTACAAAGTTTCCCCCACGGAAAGAACGGAGTGGAGAAAGAAACACGGTATCGAGAGTATCGGGTTGTCGGAATACGACTGGGACCTCATCAACCAGAACATTGCCGAGTTCAGGGAAAGTAAACAAGCGGTCTTGCCCTGCATAGATTTGCTGACCGATCAGGAAGACAAGTTGGTCACCAACTTTGAGGGAATAAAATACCTTATCGTGGAAGGACTGTATCCTCTAAAAGCTCACGCAGATTTGAGGATATTCATTGATTTGACCTATCACGAGACGAAAAAGGCTCAACTTCTCAGGGGCAAGGAACCGCAAAATGAGTTCAGGATGCGGGTATTAGAAAGAGAACATCAAGCAGTGCAGTCCCTCAGACCATTGGCGGATCTCATAGTGACCAGGGATTTTGAAGTGGTTGAGGCCAAAGCAGGCCACGAGGCAACGAGTCAACGAGGGATTGAGGAGGAGATGACGGCTTTCGATCTTGTGCTCGCTAATGGTAGAGTCCTCGACGGGTGCGGGAACCCCTGGTTCTGGGGTGACGTGGCCATTCAAGGCGGTCGGATCGCCCAGGTCGCTCCGGCGGACACGCTCCGGGGACGGGAGACCATTGACGTCGGTGGACGCTTTGTCGCGCCGGGATTCATTGATGTCCACACCCACTCCGACCTTTCCATCCTCGTGAATCGCCGCGCGGAGAGCGCCGTCCGCCAGGGTGCCACCACCCACATCATCGGGAACTGCGGCATGTCCCCGGCCCCGGTGGACGAGGGTCACCTGGCCGAGATGCGTAACTTCTGGGGACGCATCTCCGAGCAGCCAGAAGTCACCTGGGAGTGGCGAACCTTCGGCCAGTATTTGCAAACCCTGGAGATTGACGGCCTGGCCATCAACGTGGGTTCTCTGGCAGGACACGCAGCGTTGCGCATGGCCGTCATGGGCCTTGAACCCCGCCAGCCGACGCCTGCCGAGTTGGCCAGGATGCAGGAGTTATTGGCCGAGGCCATGAAGGCCGGAGCCTTCGGCCTGTCTACCGGACTGGTTTATCCCCCGGGCTGCTTTGCCAGTACCGAGGAGATCGTTGCCCTGTGCCAGGTTGTGGCACGCTACCATGGGCTGTACGCCTCTCACATCCGGGGAGAGCGGGAGACCATCCTGGAAGCGGTCGCCGAGGCTATCCGCATCGGGCGCGAGGCCGGCGTGCCCGTGCAGATCTCCCACAACGCCCCCAAGTACGGCGCGCCTTGCGATGCCACTGCCAACCTGCGGCTGGTCGAAGAGGCGCGGGCGCAAGGTCAGGACGTGACGGTGGACAACGATGTGCATACCGACCTTGGCCCTCCGCTGACCGGCGGCTTGCCCCAGGACATCCAGGAGCTCCCAGTGCCCGAAATCGCCGCCCTGCTCCGTGACCCTAACACCCGCCGCCAAATCCGAGAGGAGATCGTCCTCGACCGCCATCCCGCCTTCGGCCCCGTCGGGCTTTTGAAGCACGGCCAGTGGCGCCGCATCACCATCCTGCACGCCCCCAGGAGTCGGGACGCTGTTGGCAAGACCATCGAGGCCCTCGCCCGCCAACGAAATCAAGAGCCTTTCGACGTCTACTTTGACCTGATCGTGGAAAACGGCCACGACGCGGAGGCCATCTTCGACTACATTGACGAGGCCAACATCCGCCTCCTGCTCCAGCACCCGGTGGTGATGATTTGCTCCGACGGCCAGGTGTTGGCGTCCTATGGTTTCCTGAACGATCCGCCGCCCTACTCCCCCTGCAGCTACGGCGAGTTCCCCGGAGTGCTGGAGCGCTACGTGCGGGACCAACCGGTGTTGACCCTCGAGGAGGCCATTCGCAAGATGACGTCCTTCCCCGCTCAGCGGTTCGGGCTGACGGATCGCGGGGTGCTGCGGCCCGGAGCGTGGGCCGACGTCGTCGTTTTTGATCTGGAGCGCGTTCGTGACCGGGCCACCAATCTCTACCCCCACACCTATCCCTTCGAAAACTACCCGCACTGTTACCCTGAGGGGATTGACTACGTCTTTGCCAACGGGGTTTTGGTTGTTGAAGGAGAACGTCACACAGGCGCCCTGCCAGGCCAGATTTTGAGACATCGGAATTGATTATGGAATACCCTACCTTGGACCTGGAAACATTGCTAAGAGTCCCCTATGTGGAACCATACACTGGTTTCGATCTGTCGCCCGATGGAACGCAGCTCGCTTTCTCTTGGAATCCGACCGGCCAGTGGGAGGTTTATCTGATGCCTCTTGATGGATCTACTCCGCCTCAGCAGATCACCACCGGCCCAGGCGCCAAGTTTGCTCCACGATGGTCGCCCGATGGGAAGCGTCTGGCCTACGTCCTGGATCTGGATGGGGGCGAATGGTTCGACATCTACGTTTACGATTTCGCCACGGGCCAGCATGGCAACTTAACCCCGGATACTCCTGACGCCATCATGCCCGGCTATTGTTGGTCGCCTGATGGTTCTTCCATCGCTTTCATATCCGATCGCTCCGGCCGCTTTGACACCTACGTGATGCCCGCCAGCGGCGGCCCTGCCCGCCTGGTGCTCAGCCTCCCCTATCCCGATTGGAAGGTCCACTGGTCACCCGATGGCCACTGGCTGGCCGTGGTCACAGTGGCCCGAGGCCAGGACTACTGGACTTTCATCGTGCCGGCGGAGGGAGGTAAGGCACGCCCTGTCGCCGACACCAGTGGCGCTATCCATGCCAAGGACGCCTCTTGGTCTCCGGATAGCTCGCGCATCGCCTTCGCCTCCAACGTGCACGGCTACTTCGACATCGGCGTCTACGAATTGGCAACGGGTCAGATCACCTGGGTGACGGAGGGGGATGGAAACAAAGAGCATCCTCACTGGTCGCCTGACGGTCAACGGCTGGCCTATGTGGTCAGCCACGGCCCGGTGACAGCGCTGGCCGTGCTGGAACTGGAGAGTAGAGCGGAGGTGACCTACCAGGTCGAGCCAGGCGTTCACTACATGCTTCGCTTCACGCGCGATGGGGCACATCTAGCCTTTGTCTTTGACAGCCCTGACCACCCTTGCGACTTGTGGCTGCTATCCCTGGCCGATGGCTCTCTACGACAATTGACCAACTCCTTGCCGCCCGATCTGCAGGACGCCCCGTTCACTACGCCGACCCTCATCCGTTACCCCAGCCTGGACGGGCAAAGCGTGCCCGCGCTGCTCTACCTGCCCCGGCAAGCCGAAGGGCCTGTCCCTGCGGTGGTGTATGTCCACGGCGGCCCAAACTGGCTGTTCCAGGTCACCTGGGATCCTCTGGTGCAACAGATGGTCAGCCGGGGGTGGGCGGTGCTGGCCCCCAACTACCGGGGATCCACCGGCTATGGCCGCGAGTGGCAACTGGCCAATCGCTTCGACCTGGGAGGCGGCGACACAAAGGACGTGGTCGCCGGGGCCGATTATCTGATCAGGCAGGGAATTGCCGACCCTGCCCGCATCGCCGTCACCGGCCGCAGCTACGGCGGCTATCTGACCATGACCAGCCTGACCCAGTATCCCGACCGCTGGGCGGTTGGCTCTGCGGTGGTGCCCTTCCTCAACTGGTTCACGTCCCACGCCAACTCACGAGAAGACCTGCAGCACTGGGACCTGGAGAACTTTGGAGACCTAGAAAAGGACTACGACCTGTACTACGAGCGTTCGCCGTTCTTCTTTCTGGATCGCATCACCGTGCCGGTGCAACTGATCTGTGGAGCCCACGACGTGCGCTGCCCGGCCAGCGAGTCTACCCAGGCCCACGACGCGCTAAAGGCGCTGGGGAAACGGTGCGATTTGGTTCTGTATCCTGACGAGGGACACACTTTCCTGAAGACCGAGAACGTGATAGACGCCAAGAAGCGCCGTGTTGCCTTTCTGGCAGAGATATTGGAAAGGAAATGAAGAGGAGCACTGATATGGTTCGGCTGACCGTTTTAACCGACGAAGAAGTGGAGGCGATTCACCAGGCTACGCTACGCATCTTAAGTGAGGTCGGCATTGTGCTAACCCAGCCGGAGGCCTGCGAGGTTCTGGCCGGGGCGGGAGCCATGGTGCGAGACGACCGGGTCCTTTTGCCACCTGACGTGGTTGAGAGGGTCGTGGCTCAGTGCCCGCGAGTGGTGAACGTCCGTGGTCGGAGTGGAGATACCGTGACTCTGGGGGGCGGCGATCTGCACTGGCACAACCTGGGCGGTGCGCGCGACGTCTACGATCCCCGCACGGGCCAACGCCGCCCTGCCACGGCGCAGGACGTGCGCGACAGCGCCCGCCTTCTCGACGCGCTGGATGGCGTCACCACCATCACCCCCTTCTTCACCCCCCAGGACGTGCCTGGGCCGCTGATGTCCCTGGCGATGTATCGGCACACTCTGCCCCACACCACCAAGCCGGTTCAAGGGCCAGGCGCACAGACCGCCGCCGAGGTGCGCTACGTCGCCCGCATGGCTGCTGTCGTTGGGCCGCCCGCTGAGGTGCTCACCCTGGGCATATCCCCCATCAGCCCGCTGACCTTCCCCGACGATGTGGTGGAGGCGATGATGGAAACCGCCCGGTTGGGAGTGCCGCTGGGGCCGCTGCCCTGTCCCAGTGCCGGAGCCACCGCGCCGATGTCGCTGGCCGGGTCGCTGGCGCAGCAGAACGCGGAGGTGTTGGCCTCGGTGGTATTGGCGCAGTTGGTGCACCCAGGGCTGCCCATCGTTTATTGCGGACGGCTGGCCATGATGGAGCCCAGGACGGGGGTCTCGGTGTGGGGAGGAGTGGAGTTGGGGCTGGCCTCTGCCGCGACGGTGCAGCTCGGCCACCGCTATGGCCTGCCCGTCAACGTCTACGGGCTGTCCACCAACGCCCACACGCTGGATCTTCAGAGCGGCTACGAGCGGGCCCTCAACGCCGCCATCCCAGCGCTGGCCGGCGCAGACGAGCTGTCTGGCATCGGCGAGATGGCGGCGGGCGTGGCCAGTTCCTACGCCCAAATGGTCTGTGACAACGAGATTGCCGCCAGCGTCCGTCGGCTGCGGCGAGGCTTCGCGGCGGACCAGGACGCGCTGGCAGTGGAAGTCATTGCCGCAGTGATGGACGGCTCGCGTAACTTTTTGGACCAACGGCACACTGTGCGTTACCTGCGGGCAGGGGAGGTGTTTTACACACACCTGGCAGAACGGCGCGCTTGGGAGGAGTGGGGTCAGGCAGGTCGTGAAGGCATGGCCGAGCGGGCACAGGCCGAGGCCGAACGACTACTGGCTGAGCACGAGGTCCCGCCTCTGACGGAAGATCAGGGGCGAGAACTGGCAGAGATCATGCAGGAGGTCGAGCGAGAGTTAGTCGCTGGCTGACAATGTCATATCTACAAGCAACGGAGGTCATAATGGTAGCGAAACCTGTTCCCGTCATCGAGGTCAGCGGCACACATCGCGAAGTGGGTCAACAAATCGGCGAAAAGATGAAGCCTCAGTTGCAGCGCATAATCCCACGTTTGCGCGAGCAACTGCCCCCAGGCGTGGAGTGGAAGGACATACTGCTCAAGGGCCGCCTTTGTCTCGCTCACAGCCGTGCCGCTTACCCGCAGTTTGTGGAGGAGCTGGAGGGCATTGCCGAAGCGGCCGAGTTGCCCTTTGAAGAAGTCTTTCTGGAGATCAGTGAGGAGCTATGGGAACCGGCGGCGTGGCACGCCGATTTCCCCACCTTAGCCACGGGCTGCACCGATTTCGCTGCCCGGGGTCAGGCCACTATCAGCAGTGCTACCCTGGTGGCCCACACCAACGATCTCCCTCCCGATGCCGAAGAGGATCTGGTAATCCTGAGAGTACAGGCCGGAGACGAACCTGAGTTCCTTGGGGTGTCCGTCGCCGGGCTGGGCTTTAGCGCCGGGTTCAACGCGGCCGGCATCAGCATGACCGGCAACGCGGTCTCGTGTAGCGATATACGCCCTGGTGTGCCGCGCATGCTGATCACCCGTGCCATCCTGGCCGCGCGGCGTTTGGGGGAGGCAATGGACGCCTGTTTGCTACCCCTTCGCGCATCGAACTATAATAACGTCGTCGCCGACGCCAATGGTGAGATTTATAGCATGGAAGGGTCGGCCACCGACTGTGAGCCAATCTACATTGACGAAAACATCATGGCCCACGCCAACCACTACCTCAGCCTGCCCATGCGCCGATATGAGGCACACCGCAACTACATTGGCGGTTCGATCATCCGTTACAATCGCGCCATGCGGCTATTGCGCGAGAACTATGGCCGCTTGTCGCCGGAACTGTTCCAAAAGCTGCTGGCCGATCACGCCAACTATCCGAACTCCATTTGCAAGCACGCCGGCACGACGGTGACGGTGTTCAGCATCATCGTCAATCTAAACGAGCTGCGTGCCTGGATCGGGCGGGGGCGTCCGTGTGAGGCAACTTACACAGAACACACCCTGGACCCCTGGACGCCGCCGGAGGACTGGCCCAGGCCATGATTGAGCCAGGAGCTGTCAAATGCTGAGCAGAATCAAACATCTATTGGTTGGCCCCCCATTAGCCACTCAACAACTGGGGCACGAGCGATTGAACAAAATACGCGCGCTGGCTGCATTTTCGCCCGACGCGCTCTCGTCCATCGCCTATGCCAACCAGGAAATCTATCTTGGGCTGATCGTCGCGGGGAGCGCCGGCTTGGCCCTGTCGCTGCCCATTGGGTTGGTCATCATAGGACTTTTGACCATCGTCGCCCTCTCCTACTTCCAGACGATCCATGGTTATCCTTCTGGTGGCGGCTCGTACATCGTGGCCCGCGAGAACCTGGGCACGTTGCCGGGCCTGGTCACGGCGGCTGCACTGCTCATAGATTACGTACTGACCGCCGCGGTGAGCCTGGCCGCCGGTGTGGCCGCGATTGCCTCAGCATTTCCTGCGCTGTGGCCCCATCGTATCATTCTGGCACTCCTGCTTCTGCTCATCGTCACCCTGGCCAACCTGCGAGGCCTGCGTGAGACGGGCACCCTGATGGCCGTCCCGGTCTACCTGTTCCTGTTCACCTACCTGCCCATGCTGGCCTACGGCGTGGTGCGCTTCCTGGTGGATGGAGCGGGGGCACTGGCCGCTGTTGCCCCGCCTCCGAGCGAACCGCTGACGGCGTTCCTGGTGTTGCACACCTTCTCGGCTGGCTGCACAGCGCTGACCGGGATCGAGGCCATCAGCAACGGAGTGCCCACCTTTCGGCCTCCTGAGGCCAAGAACGCGGGACGGACGTTGATGGTCATGGCCTTATTGATGGGCCTGCTATTCCTGGGCAGTATCGGGCTGACGCAGGGCCTGGCCGTGGTCGCTGGGCCAGGGGAGACCATCCTCTCCGCGTTGGCGCGGCAGTTGCTGGGTGGCGGGCCGGCCTACGTGCTGATCCAGGTCGGTACGATGCTGATTCTGGCCGTGGCAGCCAACACTAGTTTTGCTGGCTTCCCCCGCCTGGCAGCAATCCTGGCAATGGATGGCTTCCTGCCACACCAACTGACCGGTTTGGGGGACCGACTGGTGTTCGCCAACGGCATCTCGCTTCTGGGAGTGGCGGCCGGTGTGCTGATCGTCGCCTTTGGCGGTGATAGCCACGCCTTGATTCCCCTATTTGCCGTGGGTGTATTCCTGGCCTTCACCCTATCCCAAGCAGGCATGGTGGTCCATTGGTGGCGCGAGCAGGGAAGGGGATGGCGGCTGAAAGCAGCTTTCAACGGCCTGGGAGCCCTGGCGACAGGGACAACACTGCTCGTCGTTGGCGTTAGCAAGTTCGGCCAAGGAGCCTGGATCACCATCCTGCTGATCCCAGTGCTGGTCGCTGGTTTCCTCAGAGTCCGCACCCACTACCGCATGGTCGCTCAGCAGCTCTCGCTGGATGGGGTGCCTCCCCCAATCACACCCTCTCCACATCATCCGCGAGTGATTATCCCCATCTCCGGCGTCCATCGTGGGATCTTTGACGCTGTCAACTTTGCCCGGTCCATCTCCGAGGACGTGACCGCCGTGTACGTCGAGCTGGAGCCAGGCGCCGGACAGCGTATCCGCGAGAAATGGGAGCACTGGTGGCCGGATGTGCCACTGGCGGTCTTGTCTTCTCCTTATCGCTCCGTCGTGGGGCCACTGCTAGCCTTTCTTGACGAGACCGACCGGCAGCACCATGATGGGCAGCTCGCCACGGTGGTTTTGCCCGAATTCGTCCCGGCCCGATGGTGGGAGAACCTGTTGCATAACCAGACGGCCTGGCTCATCAAGGCCGCGCTGCTTTACCGCCGACGATACCTGGGCTTTCAACGGACGATCATAGATGTCCCGTATCATCTTAAACGCTAAATCACCTGTTTCAAGTTGCAGTATCTCAAAGTTCCGCCGGAGGCAGTAGGCAAGTCGCTCATTTGGCGGTCTTCAGTCGAGGAGGGTCCCCTCCAGAGAGCGGAGCAAGACGCAAAATTGACAATATTGAGAAGACGTAGTACAATTAGCTAGAGTGGCCTCTGGGGGGCCACTCTTTGAGTTTGGGCAGATTCTTTCGGCGGAATCCACTTGACATGATCCCATTGGGGACGGGCTTCCGCTGCCTGGATGACTGTTCCCGCGTTGTGGCAACTGGCCAAGGCTCACAGATTTAGTGGGCGACCCACTAGGAGATGAACAGTGCCCTACCTGAGCAACCTGATAGACAAGCCCGTTACAGACGTAGATAGCGAACCTGTCGGTCGCCTGAAAGACCTGATCGCCTCCCTCCGAGGCAGAATGCCTCATCCCAGGATTGTTGCGCTCGTGGTCAAGCGAGCCGGCGGCACCTTCCTGGTCCCGCTCTCTGACGTGGCCGTGCTCGTCGCCCCGGTGATCCCGCTTGCCCGGCGTCTTCAGGACATTGCTCCCTACGAACCGGGGGAACAAGACCTGTACCTGGCGCGGGATGTACTCGACAAACAGATCATAGATACGAATGGGATGCGTGTGGTGCGCGTCAACGACCTGGAACTGATGCGCGTCAACCATCATTTCTACGTTGCCAACGTGGACATCGGCGGGTTGGGGCTCCTGCGGCGTCTGGGGTTGGCGAATATAGCGCAAAAGCTCAGCAGCCGCTTGGGGCGAGAGCTGCCACCGAGCATCATCCCCTGGGACGCTGTGGAGCTGTTGCCTGGCGATCAGCCAATGCGGCTAAAGGTTCCCAGCGACAAGATCGCCGAACTGCACCCGGCCGATCTGGCCGAGATCATCAGTGATCTTAGTCGTGTCGAAGGCAGCAGATTCCTGGAATCGCTCGACGTGAAAACACTGGCCGATACGCTGGAAGAGGTCGAGCCGGACTTCCAGGCCAGCCTGGTTGAGACGATGCCCGACGAGAAGGTGGCCGATGTTCTGGAGGAGATGGCTCCCGACGAAGCGGCCGACCTGCTGGCCGAGCTGCCTGAAGACCGCAGCCAGGAACTCATTAAGCTGATGGAGCCCGAAGAGGCCGAGGACGTTCGCAAGTTGTTGGCCTACCCGGAGGATACGGCAGGCGGGATTATGAACACCGAGTTCATCGCTATCCGCCCCGACCTCACGGCGGAACAGGCCATCTCCATCCTGCGCGAGACAGCGCATGAGGCTGAAACGGTCTTCTACATTTACGTGACTGACAGTGAAGATCACCTGTTGGGCGTGTTCTCGCTGAGCGATCTGGTGCTGGCCAGGCCCCAAACGCCTGTGACCGAGTTTATGCAACGTCGCGTCGTCAGTGTCAATCTGCTCGACGGCCAGGATGAGGTGGCGCAGCTTGTCGCCAAGTACAACCTGTTGGCCGTGCCTGTCGTGGACAAGGAGGAGCGGATGCACGGCATCGTCACGGCCGACGATGCATTGGACAAGATCATCCCAACCAAATGGAAGAAACGCCTGCCCCGCCTGTACCACTGATCTTACAAGGAGGCGATCCATAATGACAGTTTGGCAGCGGTTTAAGCCCCTGCGGGTCCGGTTGTTGGCGTTGTTGGCTATTCTAGGGCCGGGATTGATCACCGCCAGCGCTGATAATGACGCACCGGGGATTGCTACCTATTCAATGGCCGGCTCTACTTACGGCTATCGCTTTCTGTGGGTCATCCTGGTAATCACTGTCGGGGAAGTCATCGTCATGGAAATGGCAGGCCGGATGGGGACTGTGACCGGCAAGGGGGCCGCGGATTTGATCCGTGAGCAGTTCGGCGTCCGCGTCACGGCCTTTGCCATGGTCTGTTTGTTAATCGCTAATCTAGGTACGACGATTGGGGAGTTCGCTGGCGTAGCCGCCGGCACGGAGTTGTTTGGGCTGCCGCGCTACATATCTGTGCCCCTTGCTGCCTTGCTGGTGGGGCTCTTGGTGATACGCGGGTCGTACCGCTATGTGGAGAAAGTGCTGCTGGTGTTAAGCCTGGCGGCAATGAGTTACATCATCACCGCCTTTATTGAGCATCCGAATTGGGGTGAAGTGCTGCGCCAGGCCATCACGCCCACGCTACAGGGAGGAACCGATTACCTGCTCACGTTGCTGGCCGTCGTAGGGACGACGATTACACCATGGGGCATTGTCTATATGCAGGCTTCCGTGGCTGACAAAGGTGTTGCGCTGGACGAATACAAATATACCCGGCTGGATGTCGTCACCGGGTCGGCGTGGGGGAACGTCGTCTCCGCTTTTATCGTGATTTGTACGGCGGCGACATTGTTTGCGGTGGGCATCCGAGTGGAGACCGCCGAGCAGGCCGCCATGGCGCTGGCACCGCTGGCCGGGGTCTGGGCTAAGGGATTGTTCGCGGTGGGTTTGCTGGCCGCATCTTTGCTGGCGGCGTCGGTGCTGCCGCTGTCCACGGCCTATGCTGTCTCGGAGGCCTTGGGCTGGGAGCGTGGTTTGGATCGCCCCGTCCGCGAGGCCCGCATCTTCTACGGCCTCTACATAGGGATTATCGTGCTCAGTGTGGCCATTGTGCTCATCCCTGGCGTCCCGCTCTTCCCGCTGATGTGGTTTTCGCAATCGGTGAATGCGATCCTGTTGCCAGTGTTGCTGGTCTTGGTGCTGAGCCTGGCGAATGATAAGCGGCTCATGGGCCGCTGGACGAATTCTCGCTTGCAAAACGTGCTGGCCTGGGTCTTGACCGGCTTGATTATCCTTACTACGGTGTTTTTGTTTGCCTCGCCGTTGATGTCGTGAGGCCCATGCCAGTGAAAAGGATCACTTTGCCAAGTTTTAGGAGAGATTTGGATGAGTAACAAGAATCAAGATACCCCCACAATTGCCGAAAAGGTCGGATTGCGGCGGGATGTGACGATCTGGGGTTCCTACACCTGGGGGTATGCCGATGTGGGGGCCGACATCTACGTGGCGCTGGGCTTGGTCATCGGCGCGGCTCAGGGAGGAGCGCCGCTGGCCTTTGCCCTGGCCGGCCTGGTGTACATCATGATCGGCCTGGCTTTCACTGAGTTGGCCTCGTCTTATCCCGTGGCCGGCGGCGGCCACTACTACTCGTTGCGGGGTCTGGGCGACTTCTGGGGGTTCGTTGCCGGCGCGGCATTGCTCCTCGACTACACCATTGACATCGCCCTCTTCGCCACCGCCTCCACCGGCTACCTCAACTTTTTCCTGCCTTACTTGGGCCTCCACCTCGAACAGTTTGCGGTGGCCATCGGGCCTTTCCAGAATATCAATCTCCTTTGGCTGGGCGAAACGGTGGTTATGATCACCTTTCTGCGGTGGCTGAACGTGCGCGGCATCCGCGAGTCATCACGGGTTAACGAGATCATCGGCGTGGTGGATCTGATCATGGAGATGTCGGTGGTCGCCCTCGGCTTTGTCCTGGCCTGGAAGCCGGAGTTGCTGGTCCAACAGTGGGTTCACGAGTTCCCCACACCCAGGCAGTTTATGTATGGCTTCTCGCTGGCCATCATCTCCTTCGTGGGGCTGGAGTCCATCTCCCAGGCTGCCCAGGAGACCCGTCGCCCGGCCACGGTCATCCCGCGCACCTCCATTGCCCTGATCTTCACCGTTTTCATCCTGGCCCTGGGCTTCTCTACCGTGGGGTTGGGCATCCTGCCCTGGCAAGAGTTCCAAGCCCACGAGTCCGACCCCGTCGCCTATCTGGCCTCCCACATCCCTTACCTGGGCGTGATAGCTGGCCCGTTCGCTGCCTTCCTGGGGGCGACGATCCTGTTCATCTCCTCGAACACAGGGGTCATGGGCGACTCGCGCCTGATCTTCTCCATGAGCCACTTCCGGTTGGTCAGCCAATGGTTCAGCCATGTCCACCCCAAGCACCGCACGCCCCGCAACGCCATCATCGGCTTCGGCTGGGTGGGGATCGTCCTGACCATCGTGGCCTTCCTGACGCCCAGGGTGCTGGACACGCTGGCCAACCTCTATGCCTTTGGGGCTACCTTCGGCTACATGTTGGTGTTCATCTCGCTAATCCGGCTGCGCTTTTCCGATCCCTACACGCCCCGGCCCTACAAGGTTCCGCTCAACATCAAGTGGAAGCGCAAGGACGGCAGCGTCGTCGAGATCCCCGTGCTTGGCTTCCTGGGGTTTCTCGGCGTGAGCAGCATCTTTCTGACCGTGATCATCACCCACGAGATCGGTCGCATAGCCGGCCCGGCCTGGCTTTTGCTCTGCGTGAGCTACTACGTTTTCTTCCGCCGCAGAAGCGGTTTGCCTGTCTTTGGCAGTGTCCCCCACGACTGGGAGCAGGAGCAGGTAGATGTCCTGACCAGTGCAGAGGAGTTCGAATTGATGGAAGAATACAAGCAGGCATTGATCCGTCGCGACAAGGCACGGGGAATCAAGTCGCGCTGGAGCGAGGAGGGATAAGATGCCACGGCGACCCATCGCTGCTCCAGAGCAACTCACCGCTGCCGACATCTTTCGTATTGGCCTGGGGCTGTTGATGATCCCGCTGGGAGTGATCATCCTGGTCCGCACGCTGACGATTGCCGTGACGGTAACTGGCGTGCTGGTCGGGGGTGCTTTCGTCGCTTTCGGCGCCCACCGGCTCTGGATAGCGTGGAGCCGTTACCGTCTCTATCGGCAAAGCAAGAGGGAGAAAGCAAGATGACCCCGACCTTCCATCCTCTTGGCATTTTCCTGGCTGCCATCTTTGTCACTTCGATGGGCCTGCTGTTCTGGTGGATGTTCCGAGTGCCGCCTCAAGTGCCCCGCGAGGTAGCTGCGGTCCGCCGCTCGGTGGCGGCTATGCAACGGATTCTGGTGCCAGTCTCTGGAAAGATCGCTTCGGAGCGAGCGGTGGAACTGGCTTGCCGCCTGGGGGGAGCCCAGAAGGCCGAGATCGTTTTGGTCTATATCATTGAGGTACCCTTTACCCTTTCCCTGGATGCACCGGTATCGGTCGAGGAGTCCAGAGGCCAGGAAGCGCTGCGCACAGCCCAATTCATCGTCGAACAGCATGGTCTGTCGGCCAGGACGAAGATCATTCCCCACCGCTACGCCTGGGGCGGCATCCTGCATCTCGCCACAGAAGAGATGGTGGATGCCATCGTGATGAGTGTGGGAGAGGGGCGTCCAGGGCTGGCGGAAGGGATGGACCGCACCACCCAGGAGGTTCTCAAACGGGCCCAGTGTGAGGTCATCCTGGACAAGGTGCCGGTGTGGATTGGGCCTTCCAAAGTACCAACAGGCCCGGTTTCTGTTCAAGGAGAGAGGGGATGATCGTTGAACGAAGGGTTCAGCTCACTTACCCCCAACATCTGCTGGATCAGCCGCTTATCTACCAGTTGATCCAGCAGTTCGACCTGTTGACCAATATTCTGGAAGCGCGGGTGACCGCCGAAGAGGGCTGGCTGGTCCTGGCCGTGCGCGGCGAGCGCGAGAGGGTCGAGCAGGGTTTAAGTTGGCTGACGGAGCAGGGGGTGCAGGTGGAAATCCTGGCAGAGATTGAGGAGGGAGTATGAGAATCGTGATCCTGGGCTGTGGACGAGTGGGAGCCTATCTGGCCAAGATGCTGGTAGCAGAGAGCCATCAGGTGACGGTCATTGACAGAGACATCGAGGCTTTTCGCCGCCTGGGTTCAGACTTCACAGGCAATTTGGTGGTGGGCACGGGCATTGATGAGGACGTGTTGCGCCGGGCCGGCATCGAGCAGGCCGAGGCTTTCGTCGCTGTGACCAATGGCGACAACACCAACGTCATGGCCGCCCAGGTGGCCAAGGAGATCTTCGGCGTGCCCCGCGTGATCTGCCGAATTTATGATCCCTTGCGGGAGGAGATCTACCGCACCCTGGAGCTAGAAACAATCTGTCCTACTATCTTGGGGGCGACTAACATCAAGGAAGGTCTAGATCGTTAAGGTGCAGTGCCTCGTATTGGAGGTGATCACTATGTTTACCATTGGGTCAGAGCTTAAAGGCTACTTCGAGTATGACGCTTTGGGGCTGTATCTCAGAGCCCACGAGACTGCGGAAATAGATGGTGTTGTTGTAGACCTGAGAAACATCCTCGGCCGCCACTTTCTCTGCGATGGCTTTTGTTGTCTGCGGTTGCCAGGCTCGACTTGCTCTTCCGGGCCGCAGGTTTCAGCCAGGGGCGATTGTTGCCAAGGGTCTTGGGTGCCTCTTTCAATCGAAGAACAAGAAAGGATCGCCAAACACCTGGAGGGGATACTCCCCTACATGGCGCCGGAAGCAAGGGATTTCGTGGAAGCCCAGCTTGCGAGAGGGAAGGAAAAGAAAATGGCTTTTTGCCGGACAGTGCGTAGCCGGGAGGGGAAAGACCTGGGGGTAACCGCTATAAGGCTACTGCAGAAAAACTGCATATTCCGCGTCTTGGAAAGAGAGGGAGAAAAATGGCGGATCCGTTGTGCAATTCACAGCTATTGCCTCACCAGGGGGTTAGCCCTCTGGGAGATCAAACCCCTTTATTGTTGGCTTTGGCCTCTGTCGCTTGTTCCTCTTTACGATGGTCGTCTCCTGTTGACAATGCATAACCGAGAAAACTATCAGTTTACCCAAGAGCAAAAAGCACGGGTCATGGCACCATGTCTGAACTCTCCGTCACCCAGCGGACCTTTGCTCTATCAAGCCTTTGCCCCTGAACTGAAACACATTTTCGGTGAGGGTTTTTATCAGAAACTCAACGCTCTGACACCACAGGTGATAGGGAGAAGCGGGAGGACATAATGTATATCATTGTAGTGGGTGGTGGCAAGGTAGGCTATTACCTGACTAAGTCCCTGATCGAGGAAGGACACGAGGTCCTGGTGATCGAGCAAGACCCACGCAAGTGCGCGATATTCACGGATGAATTGGGAGCCAACGTTCTCCAGGGCGATGGCTGCGAGGCTTCCGTGATGGCGGAGGCCGGCATGGGCCGAGCCAAGGCCGTCGTGGCGGTGACCGGCGACGATGAAGACAACCTGGTCGTCTGCCAGGTCGCTAAACACAAGTTCAACGTGCCCCGAACCATCGCCCGCATCAACAACCCCAAGAACGAGCGCATCTTCCACAAGTTGGGCATTGATGTCACGGTTTCCAGCACAGAACTGATCCTGTCCCAAATCGAGCAGGTCATCCCGGCCCAGTCGCTGGTTCACCTGCTGACGCTGCGGAGTGTGGGGGTCAACTTCGTCGAACTGGAGATCCCGCCGGACTCGCCAGCCCTCGGCCGGCGACTGCGGGAACTCGGCATCCCCGACGATTGCATTTTGCCCCTGGTGATCCGGGAAGGCAAGGAGGCCATCATTCCCTATGGCGATACCGTGCTGGAGGCAGGGGATCAGGTCATCGCCGTGACCTCTGAAGTCAGTGAGGAGACCATGCACCGCATCCTGCTCGGCTAACAGATGTGGCCTGCTTAAAGGGAAAGAACCTGCCAACTTCTCAATGCCGGCCGGAGCTGGTCGGCATTTATGTTTGTGTCCTGCTATGGGCACACAGGACGCACCAAACCGTTGCAAGAATGTCGCACTGGATCGCGTTTTGCAACATCATTGGCAGCTTTTTACCACGATTTTTGAACACCAATGAGCTATAATTATCTTCGATGGTGGAGGGACCGTGTTGAGTAATATAGCGAAAACGAAGGAGATACGAGCATGGCCGTGGCATATTGCCTGGAGTGTAGGAAAAGTATTGACCTGGGTGCCCGGCCCTGTGAGGGTCAACGGCTTATCTGCACCGAGTGCGGAGCCCGTCTCGAGGTGATCAGCCTGAAACCCCTGGAACTCGACTGGGTGTATGATAAGGAATTGTTCAAGTATGACTTCGGAGTTCGGGCCGTCTTTACCAGGGGAAAAGTTGGAAGTGATTTCTGAACAGCTCCTGAGCCCCATCACAATCCTGAGGAGGAGGACTCAGTAGATCACAGTCGCTCGCGGCGGATTGCGTGCAAGCCTGCCGCCGCCAAACCGCTGAATCTGGTGCTTGTCCTGAGCTTGTCGAAGGGATCCAGCGGGAGCAAATTGCGGTGTACTGAGACCGGAAAGAGGGCTGGGGAATAGAGACGGAGGGAAGGACATGGCTGTAGCATCCTGCCCGGGTTGCGGGCAAGAAGTCGACCTGGGGCTGAAATCCAAGTTGGGCCAACGTGTTGATTGCCCCAACTGCGGCCTTGAGCTCGAGGTCATCAGTCTGAGGCCACTCGAGCTGGACTTCGCCCCCTTCGAGGAATTTGGGGGGGAAGAAGAGTGGCCCAAGTGGGAGTAACCCTGGACATTCCACAAGCCTGTCCAGGGTGACATAGGTTGGAGCCCTGGCCCCTGCCAGCCAGGGGCGGGACTTATCTTATTGCGGAGGTAGCGATGAAAGGAGCAGAGAACGAGTTCGAGGAACCTCCTGGCGAGGAGGTGGAGGAACCTCCCCCTCGCCGCACCACCCTTTGGCCTGACGTTTCCGACCAACAGTGGAACGATTGGCGCTGGCAATTGACCCACCGCCTGAACACGATAGATGATTTTGCCCGGGTGATCCGCCTCACTCCTGAGGAGGTGGCGGGCCTTTTGGCACCTGGGCATTTTCGCGTGGACGTAACCCCACACTTCGCCAGCTTGATGGATCCAAACGACCCGAACTGCCCCATCCGGCGGCAGGTCGTCCCCACGATTCGTGAGTTGGTTCCCTTCGAGGCTGAAATGGCCGACTCCCTGGCCGAGGACGCTCACTCCCCTGTCCCCGGCCTGGTACACCGCTACCCCGACCGGGTGCTGATGCTGGTCACCACCCAGTGCGCCAGCTACTGCCGCTTCTGCACCCGTAGCCGGGTGGTGGGCGACTCCAAGGCCCAGTTCAGCCGCACCAACTACGACCAGCAGCTCGATTACATCGCCCATACGCCGCAGGTGCGGGACGTGCTGCTATCCGGTGGCGACCCCCTGATGTTGAGCCCCAGGGTGCTGGAGGGTTTGCTCAGCCGACTGCGGGCCATCCCCCACGTGGAGGTCATTCGCATCGGCACCCGCGTGCCCGTCTTTCTACCCATGCGGATAAACCCGGAACTGATGGCCATGTTGCGACAGTTCCACCCCCTGTGGATGAACATCCATTTCAATCACCCTAAAGAGATCACGCCAGAGGTGCGCCAGGCCTGCGGGATGCTGGCCGACGCCGGCATCCCCTTGGGGTCGCAGACGGTGCTCCTGGCAGGGATCAACGACTGCCCCAACGTCATCAAAACCCTGGTGCAGGAATTGGTCAGGATCCGTGTCCGACCCTACTACATCTACCAGTGCGACCTGGTGCACGGCGCTGGCCACTTCCGCACCCCGGTGGGCAAGGGCATCGAGATCATCGAGGCGCTGCGGGGCCATACCAGCGGCTTCTGCGTCCCCACCTACGTCATTGACGCGCCGGGTGGTGGAGGCAAGATACCCATCATGCCTCAGTACCTCATCAGCCAGTCGGAGTCACGGGTGGTAGTGCGCAACTTCGAGGGCTTCATTAGCAGTTACGTCCAGCCTACGGACTACCGGCTTCACGACCCGGCCACCTGCGCCTACTGCCAGGCAGCACGGCCGGAGCCGGGTCAGGAAGGGGTGGAGGGTCTGCTGGCTGGTCATACCATGGCCATCGCCCCGGAGGGCTTTGATCAGGTGCACCAGCGCCTGACCCGCATCGCCTGGCAACCGGTCTGGCCGGTGCCGGTAGCAACCAAGGAGGTGGTCTGATGCCTGGTTTCAGAGTCGCTCTGCTCTATAACCTGAAGCACAACGCTACTGCGGAACCCGGTGCTCCGCCCGACGCCTTGGCCGAGTACGACTCCGTTGAGACAGTCCAGGCCCTCGAGGATGCCCTGCGGGCCAGCGGCCACCAGGTGATTCCCCTGGAGGGAGACAAGACGCTGTTGGATACCATCCGCCAGGCCGAGCCCGATATCGCCTTCAACATCTGTGAAGGACATCGGGGCGATGCCCGGGAATCTCAGGTGCCGGCCCTGCTGGAGATGCTGGGCATCCCCTACACGGGCTCCAAAATCCTGGCTCACGCCATCTCGCTGGACAAAGCCATGGCCAAGCGGGTGTGGCGGGACTGCGGCCTGCCCACTGCACCCTTCCAGGTCTTCCATCGTGGAGATGAGCCGCTGGACGAGCAGCTCACCTTTCCCCTGTTTGTCAAGCCGGTGCGAGAAGGCACGGGGATGGGGATTAATGGCCGCTCCGTCGTCCACGACGAGGCCGCCCTGCGGGAGCAAGTGGGCTGGGTGATCCAGACCTATCGCCAGCCGGCCCTGGTGGAGGGCTACCTGCCGGGGCGAGAGTTCACGGTGGGGCTTATCGGCAACACCCTGGCCCCTGGGCAACACCGAGGGAACGGTCTGTACGACGAACGGGGCTTCCACCTCTTCCCGGTGCTGGAGATTGACTCCAATGTAGGTGCCGGTCAGGGATTGTACAACGCCGAGGCCAAGTCCTACTACCCTGGAGAGGGAGGAGCGCCCCTCTATCTCTGTCCGGCGGACATACCTCCGCACCTGGAGGCCGAGCTGAAGCGTTTGGCCGTAGCGGCCTTCGAGACCATCGGCGCCCTGGACGTGGCGCGGGTGGACTTCCGGCTGGGAGCTGATGGCCAACCCTACCTCATAGAGATCAACACCCTGCCGGGCCTGAACCCGACGGTGAGCGACCTGTGTATCATGGCCCGCGCTGAGGGGGTGCATTACACAGAACTGATCAACGAGATCGTGAACCTGGCGGTGGATCGCTATGGGTTGGCCATTTCTGCGTTGGTGAGTAGACAAGTCTGGGAGTGGAGAGGTATTCCTCTTCTCAGTACCCCGGTAGCTCTGCGCCCCAGCGTAGAAGTTCGTACTGCATACTCAGGAGGGGAATGATGAATGCTGAGACGGAACCCCCCGGCGTTGCTGTGCTATACAATGCCAGTGAGCAGTTGGTAAAGGGCGAGCCCCGCGATATGCTGGCGGAGCAGGGGGTCATCGCCTGTGCCCACGCCGTGGCCGAGGCACTTGGGGTGGCCGGTCACCGGGTGGCGTTGGTGCCCATCCACTCCGATGTGGAGTTGGTGCTGGCATCGTATCCTCCCACCCGCTGGGCGGTTTTCAACCTGGGGGAAGGGCTGAAGGGGCGGCTCTTCGAGGAGGCCCGCATTGCCTGGGCTTTGGCGGCCATGGGCTACCGCTTTACCGGATCGAGAGGGGATGCCATTGCCCGCTCGACCCATAAGGGGCAGGCCAAGGCGCTATTAACTGAGGCAGGCGTGCCAACTCCACCTTGGAGGATCTTTTATGATCCGGGCGAAGTGGAGGAGTCCAGCGCTGCTGCGCTTCCCTTCCCCCTCATCGTCAAGCCGGTGGCTGAGGACGCCAGTCTGGGAGTGAGCACAGAAGCTATAGTACACACCCCAGCAGCGCTGCAAGCACGGGTGGCTTACGTGGTAGAACGTTACCGCCAGGGAGCACTGGCGGAGCAGTTCATCGCCGGACGGGAGTTCAACGTCTCGCTGTGGGGCGATCCGCCAGAAGTTTTGCCCCTGGCGGAAATAGATTTCGGCGCCTTTGCTGATCCTTTCCAGCGCATCGTCTCCTTTGCCGCCAAGTGGGAGGAGGATTCTTTTGCCTATTGCCATACCCCTGTGGTCTGCCCTGCCAGGGTGACGCCAGTTCTCCGTGACCGCATCATGGCTACTGCCAAGCGAGCCTGGAGAGCCATCGGCTGTCGGGGCTACGCCCGGGTGGACATGCGCGTGGCTGCCGATGGCACGCCTTACGTGGTGGAAGTCAACTGCAATCCCGACATCTCGCCCGATGCCGGCTTTTTCCGCGCCGCCCGGGCGGCCGGCTACGACTACGTGGGAATGGCGGCTCATATCTTGAACCTGGCCTTGAGACAGTGCAATAACTATGATTACAGAAGCGAAAGAGCAAGATGGCTCACAGATTATCCATCTGACGGCCGCCGCTGGCGTTTTCAAGCCAGGCGAAGTGGCCTGCGTCCAGGAGTTGTGGGACGCTTACCTGCGACAGGGCGAAGCCAGTGGCTACGTTTTTCTGATCTATAAGAACGGGACCCGTTTGCAGGGTTACGCCTGCTTCGGACCCCATCCTCTAACCGAAGGGACCTTCGATCTATATTGGATTGCCGTAGACCCGCAGGCGCGAGGGCAGGGCATTGGACATGTTCTACTCACACGGGTGGAAGACGAGGTGAGGGCCCGAGGGGGCCGGATGCTGGTGGTAGAGACATCAGGCACACCGGCCTATGCTCCGGCCCGTCGCTTGTATGAATCCTGCGGCTACCGCTACGAAGCGGCGGTCCACGATTTCTATGCCCCTGGCGATGATCTCATCGTCTTTGGTAAACTCCTTGGACAGCCTTTCCCCTTACCTGCACCTCATCCCCACGAGCAAGAGTGCGTATTGGTCACCTGATTCATCTCTCCTTCTTGGGAGAGAACGGTTATCAGTTAGAACGTTGCTGGTCAGATTAGTCGAATAGTCACGTAATCACATGGTCAGACAGTTGCGTGGTCAGCAGAAGATACGACCATGTGACCACAGGACTACGTGACTAATGTGCCGATGGAGGTGTGACATGACAAGCCAAGTGAGATTCTCCAACAAGCGATGGATGTGGCTCCGTGCCGCTGTCATCGCGCTGACGCTACTGCTGACGATGCTGTTCCTAAACGCACCGCTAGTGCCACACTCAGCCCAAGCCGCGCCGTCGCTTCAAGACCTGAATGATCTGTGCGCGATCCACCCACCGGAAATGCAAGTTGATACCGAGCCTCTCAGTAATCCTACCAAGGGTTGCGCTATCAAGTACCTCGTGGCTGACAAACAAAGTTACATGGGTTGGACGGACATCTACCAATTCAAGAGTTCCACAGAGGCACGCGAGTGGGTCTCCCAGTATTCCGAGGCTACGGTTGGCGACCTCCGCAGACCCACTACGGCCTATGGCGACAGCGGGTTTGAGGTGCGCGAAGGTACGGAAATAACGTCTGGTGGTGCAAAAACGAACTTCAATTTGTGGTTCAGCCGTGGCTGCTTTGGAGTTTGGGTCCTTGGCATTGAGTACGATGGGGTCACTGGCGGGGCGGCTGCCATGCGCCAGATTGCCTCCCAAGTTGACCAGCAACTGAAGACTCTGCCGCCGTGCCCGGACGCGGCAGTTCAACCCCAGCCCCCCGCTGTCGCCGGTCCCTTCTCCGTAGGATTCGTATGTGGCTACAACGAGCCGCAGTATGCTCCCGGTCAGGTCAGCTGCGCTGCCTCCACGACCAATGCCCCGCCCGATGCCGAGATTGAGTACAAGTGGTTCATGGACGGTGTCCAGCAGCCCGAAACTGGCAACACGTTCGCGCGCGACGACCAAGGCATTGCGCCCGGCGAGCACAGCATCACGGTGTATGCGGTGGACACCCGGACGAACATCCAATCCGAGGGCGCCAGTTACCGCTTCACCAAGCCCGGCACGCCCGCTGCTCAGCCGCCTGCAGCACAGCCTCCTGCCGCGCCATCCGCAGGGCAGGTTGTGGTGAAAACCTCCTCCGGCACTACCACTGTCAACCCAAGCGAAAAGACACAGATCACACTGCGTCCCGGCGACAAGGCGGAAATAAGAGCAAAGTGCGAAAAGCTGCAAACCACAATAGGATTGATGTCGCTTACGCGAGACGAAGGGAAGTACCTGGAGGATTCGGATTTGTACTATGTCTTCCTTTTGATCAAAATCAAATGCTCCGAACTCCTTTCCTCCGAGCCGCGCACGCTCGCTATGGCGGGACAACCTGACGGTGCGTTGTTGCCTCTTCTCTCAACCGCAGACAAGCCAGTGCAACTGAAGCTCGAACTGCAACAGGGACCTCTGCGTGCGGAGGTGGTTCATGATTCCGTCTCGCTTGAAGTGGAAACCGCCACCACAACTGTCACCTCTGTCGGGAAAAACACCGTCGGCGTGGCGCATGATCCTAACACCGGGGCAAGCATTGTGAGTGCCTATCAAGGGACGGTCAGTATCCAGCCCAAGAACCTCGCGCTGGCACCCACCACGCTTGAAACCGGTCAGCGTGTGGAGGTGACCCAAAGCAACATCGGCGCAGTAACAACGATCAGTGCACCTGGCTCAACCACTACTGGAGCGCTTGCATTACTCTTGTGCGGTGGCGTGCCGTTCCTCATGCTGGCAGCTTTAATCGGAGGCGTGGTGGTGTTCAGGCGCTCGCGCTCGCGTCGGGCGCGCCCGTCCCCTCCGCCGCCATCTGGCATCCCCGAACGAGGGCAGCGCCCCAGCGGCTTGCCAGAGCACGGCGTGCAACCTGGGTTATCCGCCACTTGTCCCCACTGCAAGAGTCCTGTCAGAGCGGGTGCCAAGTTCTGCAGCCAGTGCGGCAAACGCATCGCGTAAGTGGTCAGGTAGTATCGTCATCGCGGCAGTTTTCATCGTATTGGCTCCCGCTGCGATCTCGGTCGTGCAATCGCTCCTGCCCGGCTTGCGCGGCGGCGATTGCAAAGCCGTCACACCAGTTGTGACCAGCGAAGTCACAACTGGCAACACACTCACCTGCAATTTTGGAATCGCGGACGCGGTGACGATTCGGCGGTCTCCCACAGTCGAACGACAAATCGCAGCCTACCTCGAGCAGATGTGCGGCAGCGCGATGCTGCTCCCGTTGCTCGCATTTGCGTTGATCTTGCTAAGGAGGGGCTGATCATGCGCTTCCTCAGACGGTTGTTCGGTGAGTCCTCGAAGCCTCAGACGTTGAGATCTGAGGCAGACGCCGACATGGAAAGCACGCTTCGCGAACTTGGTCTGCCGCTGGATTTCTCCGTCACCGATCCGCAAACAGCCTTCAGCGGCGGATTCGCAAAAGCAACCATCTTTCATGGATATCAGGCGCTCAATGCTGGTGACCTGGAAAAGGCGATCAGCTCTTTTGCGAGCGTGATTGACCTGCTCGCAACGGAAGGTGGCTCGCAGTTTGCGCAGGCGCTTGCGGTGGCCCACTGCCTGCGGGGCAGTGGGCACGAGAAAAAGAGGAGTTCGCAGTCTCATGAAATGCGTCAATTGTAATGCTGAGCTAAGTCCCGGAGACCAATTCTGTGACGAGTGTGGGCACCCTGTGCGGGCGGCCATTGAGCCAGCGGCGGGTACTGTGATATGTACTAACTGTGGTGCTGAACTCGGGGTGGACGACCGGTTTTGTGGCGAATGTGGAGCGGCCGTGACATCGGCTGTGACATCACTGCCTGCTGAGAGAGTCTCACGTCGCAACCTGGATGAGATCGCGGAGATGTACTCAAGGGGGGAGCTTGTGCGGAGCAAAGCTGAGCTATCGGCCTACCTTCAAGGGCGTCCCTCCGATGCTCTCGCCTGGACGATTCTTGGCAATGTTCACGAAGATCTAGACGAGGACTCGGAGGCTGCGCAAGCCTACTGGAAGGCTATCGAGCTGAACCCGCAGGCATATCAGGCCTACGGCGGCCTCGGCGTGCTGTATCGCAAAAAGGGAGACAATGACATCGCTATGGCGTATTACAACAAGGCGGTGGAGATCAATCCGCGCTACGCCCAGGCATATTCCAGCATGTCGGTTATCGAGTTAAAACGTTATAACGACCAGCGCGCGCTCGAACTGGCCCAAAAGGCTTACCAGTTAGATAACAAAGACCCGATTGTAGCTGCCAACCTGGCCGTGGCGTACCACTATAACAACAGGTTTGCGGACCGGAATCGGATGTTCGAAGAGAGTCGCAAACTGGGCTACCGTAGCCTCGAGGCATTGGATCGTATTTTCAGAGGGGAGCTTTCGGTGCGCGACTAAAATCTCTGGAGTTTGGACAAAGTGAGAGAAGCCAGGTTTTTCGCTCACAAGTGCTTCTCATCAGCCCCATCAGAATTACTTCGAAATCCCTTCTTCCCCTCCCCTTGATTTGGCAAATAAGCCATAAGCTGTTATACTATCCTCATCTACCTTCGCTTTTGAATTGGTTTACCCCCATGTACGCTTTGCTTATTACCGAAGATCCCGATGAAGCCGCGGTCCTCTCGCTGGTTCTGCAGCGTGCCGGGTTGGCTGTGACCTCCAGCAGCAACCTGGAGCGGGCCATGCAGAGCTGGGTCGAGCGACCGGCAGACATCATCCTGGTGGCGCTCCACCACCAGGGCCAGCCCCTGGCACAGGTGCGACGTGTACGCGCGGAGACCGAGGCAGCATTGGTATTGATAGTTGAACCCGTCGAAGAGAACGAGCACTATGCTCTGCTGGAGAGCGGCGCTGACCTGGTGGTCATCCGTCCCTTCAGTGCCCGGCTGCTGATCGCCCAGGTGCGTGCCTTGCTACGCCGTACGGGCAGCGTGCCCCTTCTTAGCCTGCCCACGCTGAGCCTGGGCGGGCTGACTTTGGACCCGGCGACCCGAACGGTACAGGTCGAGGGGCAGTCACCACGGCGGCTGACCCACCTGGAGTTTCGTCTCCTCTATACGCTGATGATCCACCGCGATCAGGTGCTTCCCACGGACGCCATTGTGGAGCGCGTTTGGGGCTATAGCGGGGAGGGCGACCGTGATCTGGTGCGCGGCCTGATCAGCCGACTGCGGGCCAAGGTAGAAGTGGACCCGCGCAATCCACAGTACATCCTCACCGCTCCCGGCATCGGTTACACCTTCCGTGGGGACGATGGGTAAACATAATGATGTCATTGCGAGCACATTCGCGTTGCTCAGTGTAAACTCCGCGAAGCAATCTCCAATGCGCGAGCAGGGGATTGCTTCGGCGCAAAACTTGTCCTGAGCGTAGCCGAAGGAACCGTGCCTCGCAATGACAGCAGAATTGAGGAGGAAAAGTTTGGTGTTGAAACGCGCCAAAGCATTGCAGGAAGACCTGATCCGTTGGAGAAGGGAGATTCACCAGCATCCTGAGCTGGGCTTCCAGGAGTTCAAGACTGCTGAGCTGGTGGCCGAGACCTTGCGGTCGTTGGGTCTGAGGGTGAGGACCAACGTGGGCAAAACAGGGGTCATTGGCTATCTGGGGGAGGGCCAGCCGGTGGTGGCCCTTCGCGCTGACATGGATGCTCTGCCCATCCAGGAAGCCAACGACGCGCCCTATGCATCCCAGGTGCCGGGCGTGATGCACGCCTGCGGCCACGACGCCCACACCGCCATCCTCCTCGGCGTGGCCACGCTGTTGCGCCAGGAGGAACTGCCAGGCCAGGTGCGCTTCCTCTTCCAACCAGCCGAGGAGGTGAGCGACGAGGAGGGCAAGAGCGGGGCTTCCCGCATGATCGAAGATGGGGCCATGGAGGGAGTTGATGCCATTCTGGCCCTCCATGTAGACTCGTCCCAGCCGGTGGGGAGCATTGAAATTGACGGCGTCTATATCTCGGCAGGCGTGGATACTTTCTATGCCACCGTCCTGGGCAAAGGGGGCCATGGTGCCTACCCGCACCGTGGCGTTGACACCATCTTCATTCTTGGCCAGGTCATCAATGCCATCTATGGCATCGTATCGCGCCGCATTGACCCAGTGAAGCCTGCCGTCATCTCCATTGGCAGCGTCCATGGCGGACAGGCGGACAATGTCATCCCAGACAGAGTCGAGATCTCCGGCACGATTCGCAGCACGGATGAAAAGGTGCGGCGCAAGCTCTTTGATGAGTTGGAAAGGGCCGTGGGCGTCGCCAGGGCGCTGGGCGGCGACTTCGAGCTCAGGATCGAGGAGGGCTACCCGGTTTCTCTGAATGACCCCCAGGTTGCCTCGCTCATCCGACGAGTGGCCATTGACTTGCTGGGGGAGGATTGTCTGCATTCACCTGAGCCAGGGATGGGGGCAGAGGACTTCGGGCTGCTGGCCAACCTGGTGTCGGGGGCGATGTTCGGCCTGGGCACGAAGATAGAAGGCGGGCAGAGGGAGGCCCACAGCCCCACCTTCGACATTGACGAGCGCGCCCTCCCCATCGGCGCAGCAATCCTGGCCGAGGCGGCCCGCCGGTATCTGGTGGGCGAGGGATAGGTCGGGCAACTACCTTATTTGACAAAGCAAAGCAGGGGTGCTAAAATCTAACCACGCAGGGAGCCTTTCATGCTCTACGTCCGAGAGCTTCTGTTTGATGACTGGAACGAAGATCACATCGCACAGCACTCCGTTAGACGCGCAAACTATCGAGTTACTCCAAAGTCTTGCCAGAGAGAGAAAGACGGAACCGGCGACACTGGTCCGGATCTGGATTCTGGACCATCTGCGAGCGGAAACGGTTTACTCAGCATAATCTCTCCGTTCGCAGCAGCACTGTCACCTACCCCAACGCTGACGAACACGCCCATCTCTATGGTGATAGCTACTTATGGCTCCACGCTCGTTACCTCGTTCCCATTTCCGAAAGGGGGTGATTCATCAAGTGAATAAGCCTGCATGCTAGATTGGTTGGGTTTTCAGAAACACCATGAGTACAACTACTTTAAGGAGGAGAAATGCTTACCAAGAAAGCAACTTTTGGAGCCCTGGCGATATTGGCAGTGGTCAGCCTGCTGGTGGCCTGCGCTGCCCCCACCCCCGAGGTGGTCGAGAAAGAAGTGGTGGTCGAGAAAGAGGTTCCGGTCACCGTCGAGGTGGAGAAGGAAGTAGTCGTCGAGAGAGAGGTTCCGGTCACCGTCGAGGTGGAGAAGGAAGTGGTCGTGGAGAAAGTGGTCACTGCGACCCCGTTGCCGGCCAAGCCGAAGGCTGTCACCATATCCTTCTTTGAGGAGCCCGACAGCTTGAACCCCATGTACTCCGGCATGTGGTTCGCGGACCTGGCCATGGAGCTCGTGCACGGTGGCTTGTGGACCTGGGATGAGAACAACGACTTCCTGCCGGATCTGGCCCTGGAGGTGCCTACCAAGGAAAACGGAGGCCTCTCGGAGGATGGCAAAACGATCACGGTCAAGCTCCGCCAGGGAGTGAAGTGGCATGACGGCGTGGAAGTCACCTCGGCCGACGTCAAGTTCACCTGGGAGATGATCATGGATGAGCGCAACACTCCAGACAGCCGCTACGGCTTCGACATGATCGAGAGCATTGACACCCCCGATGATTACACCGTCGTCTTCCACTATACAGAGCCGTACGCTGCCTGGTGGACCAAGTTTGGCCCAATGCTGAATGGCTACGTTCTGCCCAAGCACGTTCTAGAGCCGGTCTTAGAAGAGAAGGGCACGCTGGATGGAGCCGACTACAACCGCGCCCCCATCGGCTTCGGCCCCTTCAAGTTCGTGGAGTGGATGTCTGGTGACCACATTACCTTCGAGAAGAACACCGACTACTGGCGAGGAGCGCCCAAGCTGGACCGCATCTTCATCAAGATTGTGGAAAGCCGAGAGGCCATGCTCGCTGCCCTGAAGACCGGTGAGATTGATGTGGGTGTGTACCTGCTCTTCCCCAACATCCCCCAGGTTGAGGAGATGGCTGACATGCACCTGGTGAACGTGGCGGCCGGCTGGTTTGAGATCTACTGGCTCAACCTGCGGGAAGGGCTGGGCCACCCCGCCCTGCAGGACGTGAATGTTCGCCGGGCTATCGCCGAGGCCATTGACCGCCAGGAGATCATTGACACCCTGTTGCTGGGAGAGACGACGCCAGCGCGGACCTTCTGGGACAGCAGCTACTATGAGAACACTGCCATCCAGCCCTATCCCTTCGACCCTGAGAACGCCAAGAAGCTCCTGGATGAGGCCGGTTGGGTAGACAGTGACGGTGATGGGGTTCGCGACAAGGATGGCGTGAAACTCTCCTTGCGGCACGTGACCACCGCTGGCAATCAGCTCCGCGAGGACGTGCAACTGGTGGTCCAGCAGATGCTGGCCGATGTGGGAATCGAGATGGTCATCCAGAATGCTCCCTATGACGTCTTCTTCGAGGCCTACGCCGAGGGTGGCCCTATCGCCATCGGCGAATACGACATCTGCGGCTGGGAAGATGGGGCCTTCCCCGACCCCGACGTGTCCTACTACTTTATCTGCGATGAGATTCCCACAGAGGACTACCCGGACGGCTCCAACTGGTCCGGCTACTGCTTCCCGGAGCTGGATGAGCTGATGAGCGCTCAGGCAACCGAAACCGACCCGGTGGCCCGCAAGGCGATCTACGACGAGATCCAGCAGTTCATGTACGACAACGTGCTGTTCCTGCCCATGTGGGACAGCCTGGACATCAACGCCATCCACAACCGGATGAAGGACTTCAAATACGGTCCCTGGATCCCCTATTTCAACGCCTGGCAATGGGACGTAACCCAATAAGGGGAGCTTGGGTCGGAGGCTGTGCGCAGCGAATTGTTGCGCGGGCCCGGCTAGCCTGGCAATGTCAAATTCCGACTGTTGTCATTGCGAGTCTTCCATGGCGCGGTGCGCCATCCGTAGGGGGCAGAAACGTCCCACCCTCACCCCTTCGCTCCACTCAGGGCAGGCTCTAACCCTCTCCCTGCGAGGGAGAGGGGATTTGCCCCCTCGCCCCTTTGGGGAGAGGGCGGGGGTGAGGGAAAGTTTCTGAGTAGGAGCGGAGCGACGCCTGCCCTGAGCTTGTCGAAGGGAAGCAATCTCCACCGTTCGTTGCTTGCGTTTGAAGGCGGGAGATTGCTTCGCGGAGCCTGTCCTGAGGTATCGAAGGGCTCGCAATGACATCCTTTGTTGCGCTACGACAGCGAACCTGACAATGTCGAGCTAGAGAGACGAGGAACAAGGGACAGGAGAAGTGGCTCTCCATCCCTTGTTCCTCCCTTACAATATCTGAATGGGGAGGGGAGACAATGACCCGATACATTATCCGTCGCCTGCTACAGGCTATCCCCCTTCTGCTGCTCATCACCTTCATCCTCTTCATACTCCTCCAGTCTATGGGCGATCCTCTGGCTGCCTACAGTGGCCGGCACCGCATGCGCCCTGAAGATAGGGCCAGGCTGAGGATAGAGCTGGGTCTGGATAAGCCTATCTATGTCCGGTATGGAGTCTGGCTCAAGAACATGGCCACCGGCAACTGGGGCTTCTCGGTTGACACCAACGAACCGGTGACGGAGATGATCGGCGAGCGCCTGCCCAACACCCTGCTGCTCATGGCGGTCACCGAAGTGGTGATTCTGGTCTTCTCCCTCGTTCTGGGCATTTACTCAGCTCTCAGACAGTACTCCCTGATGGATCAGACTTTCACGGCGCTGTCCTTCATTGGCTATTCCATGCCCATCTTCTGGCTGGCCCTGATGCTGATCTACTTCTTCGCCGTGCGTTTCAAGGCCTGGGGGCTGCCCTATCTACCCACGGGCGGAGTCTATACCTTGAGCCTGGTAGAGCTAGGGGAGAAGCCATCCAGGTTCCTGGGCGTCACCTATGCCACGATTCCAGACCTGCTCAAGCATATAGTCTTGCCCGTGATCGCCATGTCCACCATATCCATCGCTGGTTACTCCCGCTACGTTCGCTCCACCATGCTGGCAGTGATCAATGAGGACTACATCCGCACTGCCCGCGCCAAGGGGTTGAGCGAGCGGCTGATCCTTCTGCGCCATGCCCTGAAGAACGCCTCCCTGCCTCTCGTCACCTTAATTGGACTGGATCTGCCCTTCCTGCTGGGTGGCGCGATTGTGACCGAAAGCATTTTCTCGTGGCCGGGGATGGGACGCCTGTTCTGGAATCAGGTTAGCAAAGGGGACTACCCTGTGGTCATGGCGATCTTACTGATCATATCTGTGGCGGTGATCATCTTTCAACTGCTGACTGACATCGCCTACACCGCGCTGGATCCGCGCATTCGATACGATTGAAAGGTAAACAATGGCTGAGAAGGTGAACACCATGCTGGTCTCGGGTTCTGAAGATCGTCCCCCGCTGACTTTGACACAGTTGGCCTGGCGCCGCTTCCGCCGCCACAAGATGGCTCTGTTCGGTGCCCTGCTGTTGATCTTGATCCTGCTCTACGTGACCGCCGGAGCCTTCATCTTCAGCGAAAAGGATGCCAACCGCACCGATCCCAGGCTGGGCTTCACCTCCCCCTCCACGGAGCATCCCTTTGGCACCGACCGTACAGGGCGGGACATCCTGGCCCGTACCATCTACGGCGGCCAGATCTCAATGATCGTCGGCATCCTGGCGGTCGTGATCTCGCTCATTCTAGGGATCCTGATTGGGGCCTTTGCTGGCTTCTATGGCGGCGTGGTGGACGGCATCCTGATGCGTATTACTGAGGCTATACTCAATATCCCCAGCCTGTTTCTGCTCATCCTTGCCAGCAAATTCTTCAGCAACAAGATTCCCACCTTCGCATTCTTGGGCCGCTCTTTCAGTGGCAGCGTCATCGTGGTGATTGTGATCATCGGCCTCACCAGTTGGATGTACCTGGCTCGCATCGTTCGGGCCGACTTCCTCTCCCTCAAGGAGCAAGAGTTCATCACCGCCGCCCGCTGCGTGGGAGTGCAGGATCTTGGTTTGATCTTCCGCCACATCTTGCCCAACACCATCGCCCCCATTGTCGTGTCTGCCACTTTGGGAGTGGCCAATGCCATCCTGATGGAAGCTTATGCCAGTTTCCTGGGCCTGGGCATCCAACCGCCAACGGCCAGTTGGGGCAACATGCTAGACAAAGCTCAGCCCTACCTGGAAACCGCCCCCTGGCTGTGGATCTTCCCCGGGACTCTGATCCTGCTCACCGTCCTCAGCATCAACTTCCTGGGCGACGGGCTACGGGATGCTCTCGATCCAAGGGCACAGATTTGATGCTCTGGGCCACCGACTCAAGTTCGATTCCTGTATAAGACCCTGAGGGTTTCTGATAACCCTTGGGGTCTAGCATGTGAAAGGAGTTTCATAACCGATGCAGTATCGTAAGTTCGGAAAGCTGGATTGGGAAGTTTCCGCACTGGGATTTGGGTGTATGCGATTTCCCATCAAGAATAAGGAGCACTCCAACATTGACGAGCCAGAAGCGGCCAGGATGCTTCATTACGCCATTGACCACGGCGTGAACTACGTTGACACGGCGTATCCGTACCACGGTGGAAACAGTGAGCTGGTCGTTGGCAGGGCGCTCGAAGGAGGGTATCGGGCAAAGGTCAGGTTGGCGACGAAGATGCCCTGTTGGAAGGTCGAAGCGCCAGAGAACTTCGACCAATACCTCAACGAGCAACTCGAAAAGCTGCAGACTGATCACATTGACTTCTACCTCCTGCACGCTCTAAACGAGAAGGGCTGGCCCAAGATGCGCGACTTGGGTGTGCTGAAGTGGTCTGAAGGAGCTATCGCCGATGGGCGCATCGGGCGCCTGGGCTTCTCGTTTCACGATAAGTATCCGGTCTTCAAAGAGATCGTAGATGCCTATGATTGGACGTTCTGCCAGATCCAATACAACTACATGGACGTAGAAAACCAGGCCGGTACCAAAGGGCTGCAATACGCGGCGTCCAGGGGGCTGGCCGTGGTGATTATGGAGCCCATTCTGGGTGGTAAACTGGTGAACCCGCCCCAGCCAATTCAGCACCTCTGGAGCACCTCTGCCAGGAAACGTGCGCCGGCCGATTGGGCGCTGCAATGGCTCTGGAACCAGCCTGAGGTGTCGGTGGTGCTCAGCGGCATGAGCGCGATGGAGCAGGTTGAAGAGAACGTCGCCAGCGCCGACGTGTCGGGCGTCAACACGCTTACGGCGGAGGAGCTGGCGCTGTTCGATCAGGTGCGGGATAAGTATCAGGGGCTTTGCCCCATTCCCTGTACGGAGTGCGGATATTGTATGCCGTGCCCGAACGGTGTAGACATTCCGCGCAACTTTGCCGTCTACAACCAGGGCGTGATGTACGACAAGGCCGACTACTCGCGCACTGAATACAACAATTGGATACCCGAAGAGGCTCGCGCCAGTGCCTGCATCCAGTGCCGCGAGTGCGAAGACAAGTGCCCCCAGAGCATCCCCATCAGCGAGTGGTTGGTGCACGTCCACGAGGTGCTCGGCGAGGGCCAGCCTTATGTCTGTGAGCTTCCTTGATGGAAGTTAAAAATGGCAGGCGGGCCGCTATCCGTGAGCGCGGCCCGCTTTTTTGCGTCCAGTAGCGACATTGACGGCGGCGCGGAGTTGTGGTATCATAGGGGGCGGACTGGGCCATGCCTAAGATACCCACTTGAACATGATCTAGGAGCTCGTCGGAGAAGACTTCGGAAGTCTCCATAGTAGCTCAAGCTTCAGGGATTTCAGTCGATTTCAGGTAGTTGATGCACTAAGAGTTCTCAGATCAAGACTTCCGAAGTCTGGGAGCACTTCCTCTCCGACAGGCTGCTAGGAGCGAGGTGAGACTCTGATGAGCCAACCCATGGTTTTAGAAGCCAAACGCGCTATAGAGCTTCTTCCCAAAGCTCCATTTAACTTCGACGCTACCATGCACAAACCCGACCACTTTCCATCGGCGGACAACGAGTGGGAGCCGGGAATTCGGTGGCAGACCATGCTTTGGCGAAACGTGCCTCTGGGATTGAAGTTTGAAAACCAGGGGACAGTTGATCGGCCTGCAATCTCTCTTTCAATCTGGTCGAGGGACGAGTTGAGCCAGGATTTCCTGGATGGTCTTACCGATGAGATCAACTATCGCTGCAACCTGCAACTGGACCTGACCGAATTCAATCGAAGATTTGGGGACGATCCCCAGTTGGGGCCAGTCATTGACAAATGGCGTGGGATGCGGCTTGGGAGCTACAGCTCGCTGTACGAGTATCTGATCATTGCCATCGTCTTGCAAAACGCCACCGTGCGGCGCTCGGTGAACATGATGCAGGCTTTGTTTGAAAACTATGGAACCCTGCTTTCCTACGATGAAAAAGAGCTCTACTGTTCATGGGAGCCAAAAGCGATCGATCGGGCAACTGAGCAAGAGCTTAGACAACTGAAGGTCGGTTATCGAGCCAAGTCCATAAAAAGAGTGACCGAGGCTTTTGCCAGGCAGGAGATTGACGAGTTTGAGCTGAGGAGCAAATCCAGAGAAGAGCAGCGGGAAGCCCTGCTGGGGCTCTACGGCATTGGCCCAGCTTCCGTCGGCTATATTCTGGGCGACGTGTTTCATCACCTGGACGAACTGAACCACATCTCCCCCTGGGAGCAGAAGATCTACTCCAGGCTGTTTTTCGACGCAGACCCCGATGAGCCAGTCCCCGTGGATAGACTTCTAGGTCTATTCAACGAACGGTTCGGCGGATACAGGATGCTGGCTGTTCACTATTTTTGGGAGGATTTGTTCTGGAGACGAAAACACGAGAAAATCGGGTGGCTGGAGAAGTTGATTAGACTCTGAGAGGGAACAGTGACTCATAGACTCCTTTTCTTGCTAGGTGGCAGTGCCGCCTTTGACGTGGTTGCCGAAGAGTTTGTCCCCGCTGCGGGCGGACGTGATGCAACGATTGTCCTCTTGATGCAAGGAGGGCATGGGTGGGAGAAGTGGGTGCCGGAATACACCGAACCCTGGATACGACGGGGGGTATCCCGATATTACCCCATCGTACCTGACGAGAACGGAACATTGGACTTGGACACTGTATCCGCCAAGCTCCGTGAAGCAACAGGCATCTTCATTGGCGGGGGACACACACCAACCTACCACCGTTTGTACGCCACGGAGCCTATCCGCAGCGTTCTCCGCGAGAGCTACCACAAAGGCGTCCCCATCGCAGGAGTGTCTGCCGGGGCATTGATCGCCCCTGAGATTTGCGTGCTGCCCCCTGATGAGACCAACGATGGTTCGCTACAGATTGCAGCCGGTTTGGGCTTGGTCAGCGATCTCATCGTCGGCGTTCACTTCACCGAATTGAATGCCCTGCCGAGCGTCCTTGAGGCGATGGCCAGGACCAAAACGCGAAGCGGGTGGGGCATTGACGAACCTGCTTGTGCCGTATTTGAGGACGGTCAGTTCAAGGGCGCTTTGGGGTGGTCCGTCTACGAGATGGTGATGACTGACTTTGAAGCCAGGGCTTACAGGATGACGGAGAGGCAGCGTTGTGGCGTCTTGCGGGCAGGGAGTTGAAGGAGATACGGCGGTCGTTGGAGGAGTTGGGTTAGAGTTGGAACTACCGAGGCACTGAGGTGGCTGAATACACTGAGGGCTTCAGTGTATTCAGTGTTCTCAGTGAATCAGTGATTCTGGTATCACCATGAGTCGACCTGTCTGGTTCGTGAAACTTATACAAAGACTGTTCCCATACCGCTTCCTGCTGGCCAGGCTGACGCAGATACCCGTCGTCGCCAGAATCACTGATCGCCTGCTCTTCGAGGGGGACGATCTCATCTACCTGCCTCAGGACCGGGTGATCCCAGTGAACCGGTCGCTCGATATGCCCGGCGAGATGGTGCTGCCATCTCAGGTGGTGGAACACTTCATCGAGAAAGCCAGCTATCACTGGATCATGAACTTCTGTGTCTGCCGCGATTCCATGAAGTGCAAGGATTACCCCATTGATCTGGGCTGTCTATTTCTTGGCCAGGCAGCCAGGGGGATCAATCCCCAGCTTGGACGCCGCGTAACGAAAGCGGAAGCGCTGGAGCACGTGCGACGCTGCCGGGAAGCGGGCCTGGTTCACCTGATTGGCCGCAACAAGCTCGATACGGTATGGCTTGGCATCGGCCCGGGCGATAAGCTGTTGACGATTTGCAACTGCTGTCCCTGCTGCTGTCTCTGGCGGGTGCTGCCTCACATTGCCCCGCAGATCGGCACGAAAACCACCAGAATGCCCGGTGTGACGGTCACGGTGACTGACCGCTGCGTGGGCTGTGGAACTTGTACCCAGGGCGTGTGCTTCGTGGACGCCATCCGTCTGGTCAATGGTCGGGCAGTCCGGAGTGACGAATGTCGGGCTTGCGGCCGCTGTGTGGATGTTTGCCCTGAGCAGGCTATCGAGATCACCATCGCCAATGACCGGTTCGTAGAAGAATCCATCAGCCGGCTATCTTCGCTGGTTGATGTTTCATACAGAAGGTGATGAGGGATCAGGGAATCAGGGATAAGGTCTCAATCCTGATTTCCTTATCCCTGATTCCCCGATTCCCCGATTCCCTGATTGGGAGGGTGTAATGGTCAAAATCCCCGTGTTAAAAAGCATCACCGAGGCCAACGCTCTGTTGGCCGATGCCATTCGGGCCAGGTTCGTCCAGCAGGACGTGTTGGTGTTGAACATTATCGCCTCGCCGGGGGCTGGCAAGACTGCGCTGCTGGAGCGCACCATCGAGAAACTGCACGGCGAGCTGCGCCTGTCGGTCATCGAGGGCGATCCCACTACCAGTCTTGACTCCGAGCGCATCGGTGCCGCTGGCGTGCCAGTGGTGCAGATCAACACCGGCGGCGGATGCCATCTGGAGGCGCGCATGATCCAGGTGGCTTTGGAGCAACTGGACGTGGAAGACGCCGACGTGGTCATCATTGAGAACGTCGGCAACCTGCTGTGCCCCACCGGCTGGGACCTGGGCGAGGACGCCAAGGTGGTGGTCGCCAGCCTGCCCGAGGGCGACGACAAGCCGCTCAAGTACCCGATGGCCTTCGCCACCGCCCAGGCGGTGGTCATCAACAAGATTGATCTGGAGCCTTACCTCCCGGCCAAAGTGTCGGTGCTGCGCCAGAATGCTCTCCAGATCAACCCAGACCTGGCGGTGTTTGAGGTCTCTGCCCTCACGGGTCAGGGCCTCGAGGGATGGCTGGATTGGATACGGGAAAAATTGACTGAGAAGCGGGAGTCCTGATGCACGAAGCGTCCATAACCGAGGCGATGCTGGACCTGGCCCTGGAGTACGCCCAGGGCCAGCGAATCACCGATATCTACCTCCAGGTGGGCAGGATGTCGTTCGTTGTCCCTGAATCGGTCGGGTTCTATTTCGAGTATCTCAGCCGGGGCACCGTGGCCGAGGGGGCGACGCTGCACTTTGAAACCGCGCCTCTGGAGATGACGTGCACAGATTGCGGGAGACAAGCCGATCTGAGCGAGTGGGCGGATGAGCAGCCGCGAGCGATGATGGTGCAGGCCCTGGCCCGAGGTTGCCAGTGCGGCAGCAGCAACCTCCGCGTCACCGGCGGCACTGGTTTTGAAATGGTAAGTCTCGGGGTGGAAGCTCAGTAAGTCACAATTTGAAGCACCCCTACTTTCGGCTAACTGCAAGACGTCTCTGGCAAAGGGAAAAGACCTCGCATGGTGTGTGAGGCAATTCTTGGGTCAATTCGATTGATTAGCCGCTCCAAACGGGGTCAAGTTGCCGCTGCTGA
>Ga0268277_1000323_pt1 | contig 39501 bp, 50 predicted proteins | sample saktaG_5_FD_190132 | JGI IMG/M metagenome (GOLD analysis project Ga0268277, IMG submission 190132) | Saline water microbial communities from Sakinaw Lake, British Columbia, Canada - sak_2010_1_5_50m | ecosystem: Environmental > Aquatic > Non-marine Saline and Alkaline > Saline ... | reverse complement strand
GATTCTCCCTGAATTATATCATTATTTATCCTAAAGTGGTCTGGTTTAAGCTTCATAATCCTCAGGTTCTGGTCAAATGAAGAATGATAATCCGGATGTACTTCAAACGTTTGATAATCTTCTTCCATTGTTTATTAAAGATAGTGGAGTTTAAAAATAGTTCGGATAATAGCCTTAAGCCTGTGACGGGGATCAACTCGCAAAATGCACCTCGCAATATTTTATTTCTATTTTGTTGTTCGGAGCGTTTTGCTCGCCCGTGACCTGTCGCGGGTTTGAAAGCCTGTGACGGGGATCAAACCCGTGACCTCAACATTACGAGTGTTGTGCTCTATCAACTGAGCTACACAGGCAGGTATTATTTAATTAGTTTTTAATTCACGATATAAAAACAAAGCAAAATAGGCGATTCCCCAGAAAGCGAGATAAATAGGGCTGTCAACGATTACACCTGAAACTGTAGAGTTACTTGCTTGGGCGTCACTAATCATAAAATTCCTTAATACTTCCTGCTGATTGGCAAATAATCCCGAGAAAATAGCAGATAACAGTATGGCTATGAATGAGCCGATTATTATTGAAATCATTATATTAGACATATGTTTGCCTATGCTAATCGCATCGTTATTTCTTGAATAGTACACTTTTAATAACGAGGAAGAAATAAAGAAAAGGAGAATAAAGATGGTGTGAAAGACAAAAAGGCTAAAGATAAAGGCGAATATGAATGAACCAAATATAAAGGGTATAGAAAATGCTAAGAAAATGTATTTTGCAGGTTTTGGCATGGATAAGGCAAAACCTGGAACAAGAGCAAATACGCTTAAAAATTCAAATATAAGAATAGAAAAACCTGTTTTAGCAAGCCAAAAGCCGGTTTGTATAGGAAATAAAAATGCAATTGCAAAGTAAATTATGAGCCCGACATTAAAAAGAATGAATATAATTTTAGATACTTTTTCATTATTCATTTCTTAATTAGCTAAAAGGGATTTTAATATTTATGCATTACAGAGAAGATTTATAAAACAACGAAATTCTAATAGCTCATGAAGATTGATTATGCTACTTATTTTTTGTTTATTGCTGTGGGTATTTTTATTGCTGTGGGAACTTTGTTCAAACTGGTAGGGCTTTTATATATTGACTCTGACTGGTTTTGGTTTTTGGCGGGATGTGGGCTGGCAATTGAAGGGATGATATCCTTATTTAAGCAAAAAAGATTTGATAGGAAGTATCAAATTATTGAAAAACAAAGCACCATTAAATTTAAAAATTGACTTAATTATCTTTTACAATGGATGGCGCAGATTTAAGAAAGTTCCAGGAAGGAGGGGAAGAGTACGATAAGATTAGAAAGCTCATGGGTAAAATAGTTTCTGGTCGGGATGGCTATGAGGCTGTTATCGAAAAGAGACAGGAACAAATTAAGAGATGTGAGTGTGGTTATCCTTTGATGAATGCGGAGAAGTTCTGTCCTGAGTGTGGAAGTAAGTGTTAATATGCTAAAATTTAGAGACACTGCGGTTTATATTGGATGTGGCTTTTTCGCGCTAAGTATCGGGTTTTTTTATGGAAGTTATTTAACTACTACTTCTAAAATAAAGAGAGAAAGAAATTATCTTAACAATCGAATTGAAATTGTTGAATCTGTAGGGCCAGGTAATAAGGGGTTAGAAACAGGAGCGGGATTATGCGCTTTAGCTGGGATTGGTTTTTGTACTGCTGGGCTGGTTAGAAGAAGAGCTTAGATTTTTAAAGGGTTTTTATATTAGATTACTGAAAGAGTTCTAAATAAAAGACAAGATGATAGAATTAAAAAATGGAATTTATAGACTTGATGGGGAGCTGTTAAGTCCTAGAAGAAAACCTTTAATTTTAGTTCATCCTTGGTTTTTTCAACCGGTTACAGATAATCCTACCTAGGTTAAAAAAGGTTTTTTCAGGAGAGGTTATAATTCCAGTCTTAAAAGATTGTTAAGGAGTTATAGGGATTCTGGAGTTATTGTTACATTTGAAGTTCAACCAAATATGGAAGAAACAGTCGAGAGGATAGGAGAATATTCAGGGTACTCTGGAAGATTTTTTATATTAACTGAAGGTACTAAGATATTTGCACAACCAGATCCATTGAGATCGGATTGGGATTTTGTTGCTCGCTTTATTAGGGGGTTTGGAGATGATTTTTATTTCACTGGTGGGCAGATAGGTAAAAGAGGCGATGGTCTGGGGGGTGTTTGGGCACGACTTATGAAGAGCTTTCAAGAAGAGATATCTCTGGTAGGCTTATTGAGGCTTGTTGTTTTTTCCCAGGCAAGATTTAAAACCCCTTTTATGTTCTTAAAATCATGAGACTAGCAATTATTCACAAGGAAAAATGCAAGCCGGGGGCTTGTGGAAATGTATGTAAGAAATACTGTCCTGTTGAGAAAAAGGAAAGAGATACTTGTGTGACTATTAAAGAGGATGAAAATCAAGGGAAGGCAAGAATTGAAGAGAAGACATGTATTGGATGCAGTATTTGTGTGCAGAGATGTCCTTTGGATGCAATTGAGATTATCAATTTACCTGAGATAAAGGAAGAGGATTTGGTTTATAGGTATGGAGAAAATGGATTTGCACTTTACGGGATGGCTCAACCAAAACAAGGGGGTGTTTTAGGATTTTTAGGAAGAAATGGAATTGGTAAGTCTACCGCTATTAAGATTTTGGCTGGGAAGGAAAAAATTAATCTTGGGAAAAATGCAAGTGAAAAAGAAGTTAGAGATTTTTTAAAGGGCAATGAAATAATAAAATATTTTGATTCGTTGGAAGATAAAAAAATATCTTATAAGCCTCAAAATTTGTCAAATATCGCTGTAGATATGAAAGTTCATGAGCTTTTGAAAAAGAGAGGAAAGGAAAAAGAGATTGAAGAGTTGAGTAAGAAATTGAATGTTTTTCATTTACTTGAGAATAAGTTAAACAGTTTGTCTGGGGGGGAATTGCAGAGAGTCGCGATTATTGCTGCGGTTTTAGGAAATGCGGATATTTATTTCTTTGATGAGCCTTTAGCATTTTTAGATATTTCAGAAAGATTAAGAGTAAGTGATTTTATTTTGGAATTAGCAAAGAAAGATAAGGTTGTGGTTATTGTTGAACATGATTTACTGATTTTAGATTATTTAACCGATTATTTGAATATCTTTTTTGGTTCTCCCGGGGCTTTTGGATTAATTTCTGGAGTGAAGACAAGTAAGGCCGGGATAAATGAGTATTTGCATGGGTATTTGAAAAGTGAAAATTTGAGAATAAGGGATAAAGAATTGAACTTTAATTTTAATAAAAATAGTTCAAGTGCGGGTGCGAAGATTGGTAATTGGGAAGATTTTTCTTTGAAGTTTGATAATTTTTCTTTAGATGTTAAGGCTGGAGAGATTAGGCAAAATCACGTTATAGGGATTTTAGGAAGAAACGGAACTGGAAAGACCTCTTTTGTAAAGGCTTTTGCAGGGGAAGTTGATGTTATGGTTGATGGCAAAAAACAAAAACTTGATTTGGACCTTAAGATATCTTATAAGCCCCAGTATTTGTTTACAGATTCAGGTGAAATTATCCGGGATGTTGCGTTTAAAGAAAAGATAAATAAAAAACTCGCGAGTATTTTTCATCTAGAGGGCTTAATGCAGAAGAAGGTTAAGGAACTTTCTGGAGGGGAGTTGCAGAGATTTAGTATTGCAAGGTGTTTAGCTAAGGATGCTGATGTTTATTTGATTGACGAGCCTAGTGCTTATTTGGATGTTGAAGAAAGAATTTCTTGTGCAAAATCCATTAGGGAGATTATGAATGAGAAAGAGAAGACGGCTTTTGTTGTTGACCATGACTTGTTATTAGTTTCTTATTTGGCTGATAATTTGATGGTGTTTTCAGGAGAGCCTGGTAAACACGGAGTTGCTTCGGGGATTCTCGAATTTGAAGATGGAGTTACAAAATTATTAAAAGAATTAGATGTTACACTAAGGAAAGATAGAGAAAGTGGAAGGCCTAGAATTAATAAGAAGGGTAGTGTGCTGGATAGAGAGCAGAGGGCGAAAGGGGAGTGGGCGAGCTTTTAACTATTAGTATTTTTCTATTATAATCTAAGAGTTGGAGGCGAATTTGTTTTTTAGTTCTAAGTTTTTATATTTTAATGTGATTTTATTTTTAAAATAAAATAAAAAAGAAAAAGAACAAAAAATGTTTAATTTTTTGTTGCTAGGTAAATTGTCCAAAGACCTGCGATACCTACTAAAATGTAGACCACTGTTTCAAGCCATGCAATAGAGCCGAAGATTACATTAACAAGGTTCCAGTTAGCAGCACCAACAAGACCCCAGTTTAAGGCACCTATTATCACAAGGACCAAAGCAATCCAGTCAATTACGCTTTTTGCCATTTTTACACCTCTTTTAGTTATATTTTACATGTTAATGGCTTATATAAAGATTTTGATAGGGAAGATTAATAAACTTGGTATTAATTAATTTATAATGAAAAAGAGAGTTAGTAGGCCTTCTAAGAAGATTAATGGAAATAGAAAAAGAAAAATAAATTTTAAAGTTCTTGCCTTATGTGTTTTAATACCTCTCGTTATTGGATTTATTGGTGGAATTTTTACATCTTCTTCGGTTTCTAACTGGTATTCAACATTAAATAAACCTAGTTTTAATCCTCCTTCATGGATATTTTCTCCTGTTTGGACATTGCTTTATATTCTAATGGGAATTGCTTTGTATCTTGTTTTTGTTTCTAATAGTAAATATAGAAAAGCTGGATTAATCTTATTCGGTGTTCAGTTAGGATTGAATTTGCTTTGGAGCATTTTGTTCTTTGGATTAAGAAATCCTTATTTTGCTTTTATTGAGATTATTATTTTGTGGATATGGATTCTTGTAACAATTGTTTATTTCTTTAGGATTGACAAGAAAGCTGGATGGTTGATGATTCCGTATATTCTTTGGGTAAGTTTTGCTGCATTGCTTAACTATATGATCTTTGTCTTGAATTGATAAGATTAATAAATGCTTTTATCCTTATAGGTCTATGAAAGTAAATCAAAGATTTTCGTGCATTTGTCTTGGGAAATCCAAATGAAAGAAAAAATTGTTGAAATTTTGGCAAAGGAAATAAGACTTAGTAAGGAAGAAATTGGAAAGATGATTGAAAATCCTCCTGAGATTGAGATGGGGGATTATTCTTTTCCTTGTTTTTTGCTTGCTAAAACTGAAAAGAAAAGTCCGCTGCTGATTGCAGAGGATTTGACACAAAAGCTAAGGAAAAGATTGCCTAAGGAAATATCTAATGTGGGCTTTAAGTCAGGATATGTTAATTTCTTTGTTGATAAGAAGATTTTGGCTAATGAGATTTTAAAGGAAGCAATGAAAAAAGATTTTGGAAAATCTAATATTGGAAAGAGTAAGAAAATTGTAATAGATATGTCCGCGCCCAATATTGCAAAGCCTTTTGGTGTTGGGCATCTGAGGTCTACAATTATTGGTGAGTCTATTTCAAAGATTGCCGAGTTTAATGGGTTTAAGTGTGTTAAAATTAATTATTTAGGTGATTGGGGAACGCAGTTTGGAAAGTTAATTCTTGGATATAAAAAGTGGGGCAACGAGAGTAAACTAAAGAAGGACGCTCTTTCTCATTTACAGGAGATTTATGTTAAGGTTAACTCTGATGAAGGGTTAGATGATGAGGCAAGGGAAGAATTTAGGAAACTTGAAAATGGAGATCAAGAAAATTTAAAATTATGGAAAGAGTTCAAGGAGCTTTCCTTGAAGAAATTTGATGAAATCTATGAACTGCTTGGAATTAAATTTGATGTTATTTCTGGAGAGAGCAATTATAATGACAAAATGGGTGCAATAATTAAACTTTTAGAAAAAAAGAAACTTCTTATTGATAGTGATGACGCTAAGATTATTGATTTGAAGGATAAGGGTTTGGGCGTAGTTTTAATTCAGAAGAAAGATGGGACTAGTTTGTATGCAACGAGGGATATAGCTGCTGCAATTGAAAGGTATAAAAAATATAAGTTTGATAAGCTGATTTATGAAGTTGGTTCTGAACAGACATTACATTTTAAGCAATTTTTCTATGTTCTGGAACTGTTAGGTTATGAATGGGCTAAGGAATGTGTTCATGTTTCACACGGGCTTTATCTAGATAATGATGGAAAAAAGTTTTCAACAAGAAAAGGCAAAACTGTTTATATGCAGGATATTTTGAATGAAACAATTGAAAAGGCAGAACAGAATTTAAGCAAAAGAGAAGTATTGGATAAGGAGGACGCTGCGAAAAGAGCTAGGGTGATTGCTTTGGCTGCTATAAAATATGGCGATTTGAAAAATTATAGAGAGAATAATATGATTTTTGATATTGATAGGTTTTTGCAATTTGAAGGAGATACGGGGCCTTATTTGTTATATTCGTATGCTAGGGCCTCTTCAATTATCCGGAAAGTTAAGTCACAAAAGAAAGTTAATCTTTTAGATTTGAAAAATGAGGAAATTAAGTTACTTAAAAAAATAAATGACTTTCCCGAAATCATAAAAAGGGCTTACGAGAGTCTTGCACCCAATTTAGTTGCAAATTATTGTTTTGAACTTTGTCAATTGTTTAATGAGTTTTATCATTCCTGTCCTGTTCTGGGAAGTGAGGAAGAAGGGTTTAGATTGAGACTTGTTGATTGTTTTAAGGGTGTTTTGAAAACAGGGTTAGGGTTGTTGGGGATTGATGTGCTTGAGGAGATGTAAGGTTTATTGTCAGCCAAGATTTATTAACTATTATCCTTTTTCATTTTTAAGGGCCAATAGTTCAATGGTAGAATATGCGGCTGGCAGTCGCGTGGTTCGGGTCCGATTCCCGATTGGTCCATGGGGTCTGTTTGATATGCTATAAAGATGTAAATCTCTAGCACGATAATTATTTTAAACTGCTTGATTTTGTATTTCTTATGAAGCGAGTTTTAACTTGTGTTTTGGCCGGAGTTTTAAGTTTGTTTTCTGGAGGATGTAATGGGCGTGTTAATAATTCGGCTTTCATGCTCCCCAATGTTTCTGGACCTACATTTAGTTTTAATAGAATTGAAGAAATCCAAAAATATCTGCAGTTTAATATTAAATATGTTAATGATTCTAAGAAATCAAGAGAGGGAATTTTTGATTATTGGCAGTGTGCAGAGGAAACATTGGAATTAAAAACAGGAGATTGCGAAGATATCGCTATTTTGGGGAGTTATTTTGCAAGTGAGATTGATTACCCTCCGATTATACTGTCTTTAAGGAATACAAAAACTAATGCGGGCCATGCTGTAACTTTTTTGCAAAGACTGGAAAATCATAGACTAAGATACGGAATTATTGATAAGAATTTTTATGTTGCTCCAGCATGCTCTTCTTTTAGAGAGCTTATGGATGCAATTAACTCTCGTGGAACTTTGAAATGGGATAGTTATGAATTAATTTTACTTACTCCTGAATCTGGGTGGAAGAAGAAAAGGCAAAATCTTAGAGATATTATCAATCCAAGTACTATAATCCAAGAGTTTTCTGATAGAAAAGTATTTATCCCTCTAGGAGATTGTAATTCTTTAAGAGAAATTGATAAAAGTATACAAGAAATTGAAGATAGGAGAATAAGGGGAAAAACATCTTTGGATTGATGGTTTGTTTATCTTAATATTAGTCCTTTTGCTTTTGCTCCAACTTTTAAGTTGTAAGGGCATTTAGTATTTGAGAAAGCACAAATAATACAACATTTCATTATCGGGGTTGTTATTGTTTGTTTACATTTTTTACATTCTATTGAAGTAATTAAACTATCTTCTGGTACATTTATCCTGTTAATATTGCTGCAGTGAGGGCATTTTATGTTTGCTCTTTTTGGAATCTTTTGAAAGATTTTTTTCATTAATTTCTATTTGTTCTGGAGTTTTTATACTTATTTGGGTTTTACTTGGTTGTAGAATTAAAAAACTCTTGATGGTTCTAATGGTGGATGAGACATCATTTCAATATAATCTAGTGCATCATTTTTATCTCGGTATTGCAACTGGAATGGAGCCTGGTCGCTTCTTATTCTTTTTAATGTTCTTAATAAGTTATTTGCAATATTCCATTGATATGTTTTTCCTTCTTCTGTTCTTGGATTTATACCTGCTTTATAAGTCACATCAGTTATGAAATTAAAAAAGTGAGTAAAGATTCCTTGATTTTTAATATATCCATGGAAAATACCGAGATGGCTTGTTTGGTAAGGTTTATCATCGAACATGTTCGGAATGTGCTCGCCTTTTGCGCTCTTTATACAGCATTCTAAAACACATATTACTTTGTCTAATGCTTTTGGTTCTTTTTCTGTTAATGCCTTGTGAAAAGAATTCCAGTCATTTAAGCTTAATGTACGCTCTAAAGAAATATCAGGACCTAACATTGCTTCTACCATAAGGGATAATTGATTAATTAGTTTTTAAAGATTTATAGGTTTGAAAGTATATGTCAGCTTACTTAACCTGCTTAGAAAGGGAGGGGACGTTCTGATTCCTCTCTTTCAGCATTATCAATTTGTTTATAAAAATCGGAAACTTCCTTTCCAGAAAAGGCTTTGAGTGGGTGACTTGTTCTTGGTAGTCTTAATTCTAAGGATTCTGGAGAGAGTAAGGCCTCTATTCTTCCTCCGGCTATTGGAAAAGAGTAGGATTTGCCGGAGGCATATTCTTCTCCATATCTCATGCTCGGGGAGAAACATTCAGTTATCTGTTGAATAACTTCAGGTAATTGGATATCTTTGGCGGCTTGTTTAACTCTTTGGAAAAATGTAGTTTCTTCTTTATAGATATATTTTATTAAATCAGCGAGATTATTCATAAGAATTGTTTAACTTAGTAATTTATAAGTATTATTGCAGTTTGTTACTACTTAACTTGTTTAAAAGTCTTCCAGGCAACTTCAAATAGTTGCTCTAGTGCTGATGCGAAGAATTCTGTATTAATCCAGACACCAACATCGTATGATGGATGAATAGTGTCATCATTTAGAAGCATAAACATTAGTTGTTCTGAGTCTATAATCATAAATCTTGCTTTTAATCCATCTATTGCTTTGATATCTGCTAATTTTGCAAAATCTTTTGCTACTTTTCTATTCGAATCTGTTATTGGAGCTGCTATTCTTATTTTAACCCCTCTTTTCTTTGCTTTTTCTAAGCTAGGCAACAGGGCTTCAAGTTTTCTGTTTAGACCTTCTGCTGTTGTTACTAGTGTTATTGTGTTTTGAGCTTCTCTTATAAGCATGTCAAGGTGGTTATAGATATTTTGTCTTCCTTTTAATGCTCCAGACAGGTCGGATGGCTCGATGAATTTTATTCCGTCTGTGAATAAAGATGAAAGCTCTCCAAGAACGTCATCTCCTTTTAATTGCTCAAGTCTTTTTGATTTTTCTTTTGCTTCTACAACAAGATTCTTTTTTACTCTCTCAATTACCTCTTCTGGTTTTAATGCAACGAATTTTATAGGTTTTCCAAGTTTCATTACAATAAAGCCTTTCTTTTCTAAAGATTCAAGAATATCATAGGTTCTAGAACGAGGAACATCACTGATAGATGAAAGTTCTCCAGCAGTACTGGTGCCACGAGAAAGCAATGCAGTCCATACCTTAACCTCATAAAGATTAAGGTCAAAGATTTTTCTTAACCTGCTTAAAAATTCCTCTTTAACAATCATGTAATTTTCATGGTTTGCTAGTATTTAAATCTTTCTCTGAATTGTACGTAAATAGGGTAGTGAATTTACCTTTTTCCCGACGCTGTTTTAGAAAAAGATAGTTTAAATGACTTATCCTTAATTTTCCCCTCTTCAGAGTAATCAAATTTTTTATCGTTTCCCGAGAAGGACAACACTTTAGCATTTACTCTTTGTTTTATGAATCCCCCTTGAGATGTTACAAGTTCGGCTATTTCTCCTGAAATGTTAAGAGTTATTGTATCTTCTTTGGTGAGGCCTGCTTTTTTTCTTGATGCTTGAACATTTCTGGTCAGTTCTCTTGCAAAGCCTTCTGATTCTAGTTCAGGAGTTAGGTTTGTGTCTAGTTCTATTCTTAACTCGGACTTATGATCTGTTTTTAATTCTATTTCCTTAACATTTAACTGGCTTTTGATTATTTCTTTAAGCTGTGTTAGTGATTCATGTTCTTTATGATAAATGATGGCTTTTGCCAGGGGCCATTTTAGACCTATTTTTGCAGTGTCTCTTTCTGACAATCCTTTTTCTATTACCTCTAGTGAGATATTAAATCTTGTTTCAAGTTGTTTATTGATTGCTTTTTCGTTTGTTTCTGGCCATTCTGAAAGATGGACCGATTCTTCCTTTACTATACTTTTTTGTTTTAGGTTCTGCCAGATTTTTTCTGTTGTGAATGGGATGATTGGTGCGAGTAGTTTTAATAGGCCTATTCTTATTTCATTTAAGGTATTGTATGTCTCGTCTGCTCTATCCCTTATTATTTTTATATATGTTTTTGATAGGTCGTTTACTAAGAAGTTTTCTATTAACTGAATTGTTTCTGGAAACTGATAATTGTTATAGGCTTCTTTTATTTGCTTTATTGCAAGGTTGAATTTTGACAGAATCCACTTGTCTTCTGTTTGACTTTTTTGGCTCGAGCTTTTGTCTAATTGATCTATGAAGTTATTTACATTTAACAAAACTCTAAAAAAGGATTGGATATCTTTCATGTCTTCTTCTTTATATTCAAAATCATCTCCTTTAGACACTTTTGCAAAATAATATCTAAGATAGTCTCTTGAGTATTTATCTATTATTTCTTGGGGGGAGATTATGTTTCCTAGTGACTTTGACATTTTTGTTTTTCCTAATGAGAGAATCATTCCGTGTTCAACAATGCTGTCAAAAGGTTTTTTGTTGAATTTTATTTGAGACAATATGAACTGAGAATTCCACCAACCACGAACTTGATCTTTTCCTTCAATATTGAGATCTGCTGGCCAGTATTTTTTTATATTCTCCTTTGTTTTTAGTGCTGCCCAGCTGGAAACACCTGAATCAAACCAAACATCTAAGACTTCTTGAACACGGGACATTTGTTTTTTGCATTCTTTACATGGGATTTTGATTTTATCTATTTCTGGTTTGTGGATTTCTTTCACTTTTTGTTTTGATAATTTCTCAAGCTCAGCTATTGAACCAATGACGGTTTTATTTCCGCATTCACAGGTCCAAATTGGGAGCGGGGTTCCCCAGTATCTTTTTCTTGAAATGGGCCAATCAGAAATACCTTCAAGCCAAGCTTTCATTCTCAGCTTCATCCATCTAGGATTCCAATTAGTATTTTCATTTTCGTTTAATATTTCTTTTTGTATTTCTGAAATTTTTAGGAACCATTGTGGTTGTGAAACCATTAATAAGGGAGATTTACACCTCCAACATAATGGGTAATCGTGAGAATATTTATGTTTGTAGACTAGAGCATTGTCTTCTTCTAGGTCTCTTATAATTTCTGAATCAACAATTCTTGCTTTTTTCCTTGCATATTTACCTGTTTCTTTTGTTAAAAATCCTGAGATGTCAACGGGAGAGGGCATGTCTAAATTGTTCTCTTTTCCGACATCATAGTCTTCTTTTCCGTGTCCCGGGGCACAGTGAACTAGGCCTGTTCCATCTTCATTTGTTACATATCTTGAAGATAGGACGACTTTGTAGGCATTTTTTGTTTTTAGATTGATATTTTTTGCAAGAGGGTTAATGTATTCCAAATCTTTCATCTCTTTTCCTTTATATTTGCTTTTTATGGTGTAGCCTGTCTCTAATTGGGCCATTATTTTTGGTGCAAGAGTTTCTTCTAATATCCATTTTTCTCCAGAAGAGAGTTCAAGTTCTAGATAATTAAAATCAGGATTAACCATCACTCCAGTGTTGGCAGGTAATGTCCAAGGGGTTGTTGTCCAAATTATTAAGAAAGTGTTATCTTTATTTTTTAATTTAAATTTTACATAGACTGAGATGTCTTCTTGTTTTGCATATTCTATTTCATTAAATGCTACTGCGGTTTCACATCTTGGGCAGATATGAACAGGATATTTTCCGAGATAGAGAAGATTTTTCTCATTGGCTATTTTAAATGTGTCCCAAATAGCTTCAATATAATCATTGGATAAGGTTAAGAAGGGGTTTTTGAAATCCATCCAAACGCCGAGGTTCTCAAATTCTTCACCCATAATGTCTAGATGCTTGGTTGCGAATTCTTTACATTTTTTTATAAATTTTTCAACTCCGTATTTTTCAATATCTTGCTTTGTTTCAAAATTAAGCTCTTTTTCAACTTTAAATTCAATTGGAACTCCATGAGTATCGTAACCCGCTTTGTCAAAGACGTCTTTTCCTTGCAGTCTCTGGCTTCTTAAAGCTATATCTTTAAGAATTTTGTTTAGGGCTGTTCCCATGTGAATATGCCCTGTTGCATATGGTGGACCGTCCATCAAATAGAACTTTTTGCCTTTAGAATTTTTTTTAGCTGATTTTTCATAAATCTTATTTTTCTTCCAGAATTCCAGAATTTCTTTTTCCTGTTCGTCTGCTGTTTTTTGTTGTTTTTCCATATTCTTTTATGATTTGCTGTTTTTTAAATTTAGTTATCCGCGAAAAAAGGCTATTTTTACCCAGACAGGATAACTAGTTTTGAGGTATGTTTGCTGTATTTCATTCAATTGATTAAAATATTCTCTTGCAGGTGTTTTATTGTGGGCTTTTGCTAACTCTATAAATTCCTGTGCTTTTTCTTCTAAAGCTTTCTTATTAGTTATATTTATATTTAAACTCATAAAAATTCATTGGTAGCTCTAAAAAGGCTACTTACTAAATAATATTTAAGATTGTAGAGACTATAATTGAACTTCTCTTGAAAGAGGTATCTATAGCCATTAGTTTTATACGGAGAAGTAGTATTTAAGATTTCTCTTTTAATAAGTCTAGAGCTTCTTGCTCAATAAAGTGAAGTTCGCTTGGGATGATAATGCAAAAGGGGAGAGGAATTTGCTTTTTTTCTAGTTGCTTTAGTGTGTTGTAATAGATTTTGGTATTATGTCCTATTTGTGAGCAGATGATTATCTTTTCTATGTTTGTGTTTCTTTTTTTCATTATTTTTTCAAGTTGGGCGATTGCATCTTTAACTTGTAGTCCAATGTCTGTTAAAAGTAAAGTATGGGCTTTAATTTTTTGATTTTCTAAAATTATGTCAAACCACGAATCTGGCTCAAAAGATTTTTGGAATTTTGGCATTGATGCTGTTTTTCCGAATTTATATAGCTGGAGTCCAGTTTCTGCAATAGCCGTAAGTATTGATTCTGAATGAATTATTTTGTAGGGGATTTTTTCTTTTTTACACTTTATGATCAGAGAGATGTGGGTTGTTGCGGATAATGGGTTGCCATAGACTAATAGGACAATATCTTGTTTTTTTGATTCTTGAAGTATTGATTCATCTTCTGTTTTCTCTCTTGCTAAAGAAATTATCTTTTTGCCTAGTTGCTTCTCTAATTCTTGTAGGTTGTAGGGGAAGTCAACAGTATAGTTTTCTAGATAGATTTTGTCTGCTTTTTCAATTATTTCCTTTGCTTCGATAGCTATTGATTTTAGGTTTAAGCCTAGACCGATTAGATAAAATGTCATATCTGTTTAAGGAGAAATGGGTTTTTATGATTAACTGTTAAGCCTTTTTTATAGCCACAAACCATCTTTTATCTTCTGAATCTTTCCAGTGCCTTTTAAAATGGGGGATAAAATATCTTTCATTTGGGGAAGAGTAGGGGTTTAATAGGTATATGCTGTGCCAGTTTATTTTTTTTACAACTGAGTAGTGTGGTTCGTTTTTGTATATAAAACATATAATAATTTTCCAACCTTTTTTTGAGTAGGCCCTTAAATCAGATATTTTACCATTTCTTTTGACAATGTAATCAAATTTATATTTTTCACTTAGTTCTGGAAGGTATTTATGCCATGTTCCTTTTATTTTGTTTGTTTCAAGTTGTTTTGCAAGTTGTTTTTCTGATTTTTTAATTCCAAATGAGGCAAGAACCATCCTCATACAAGCTGCTCCGCAGGTATAGTTTGTTTCTTGTTTGTAATAGGGTATCATTTTTTTAGATGTTTCATCCTTCTTTGATTTATCATGATATTGGGGTTTATCTTATCTTGATTGTTTTTACCTATGAAGAATAGAATTGAAAAACCGATTATGGCAAGTACTCCGGTTATTAGTGCTACATTTCTAAATCCTATTAGCTCCGTGAGGTTACCTCCGATAAATGCGGAGAGCCCCACTCCTAGACCCACGCAGGTACTCCAGACAGACCATTCAAAGCCTCTATGCTTTTTATCAACATTTATCGTGAATAAGCTTAACCAGGTGGGGTATGCTAGCGCTGCTCCCATAGCGTATAGTGTTTGGGCGAGGTATATATGAAAAACAGATTTAGAGAAAAAATAGATGAATGGAACTATACTAATTATGCATGTTCCAAGAATAAGGAATCCTTTCTTCTTTCTTTTTGTATCTATATACATTGAAAGAGGTAGTTGAAGTAAAGATTTAATTGTCCAGAATATTGAAATTGCAATTCCTGCTGCAAGAATGCTCCCGCCAATAAGGTCGGTGTTTATAAAAATAGCAAGGATTGGAGATATTAATCCAAAACCAGATAAAATGAATATATCCGAAAGAATTAATAGATACAATGTCCTCTTCATTTTTGTTTTATGGTTTTTAAGTTTAAATATCTATTTGATTGACTAAATTATCTTTGGGATGTTCTAATAAAGTTCCTGCTTGGATTTCTAAATCGTCTAATTTTCTAAGACCTTGGATTTGACTTCTTGTTAGAACTGGGTAATGCTTTACAGTTACGAGATGTTCTGCAATTTCCCAGAGGTGATCAAAGGTGGACATCCAATTTAGACGATCAAATTTTTTTAAGTTTACGGGGTTGGAATAGCTTCTTAGTGTTTTATTTCCAAAGTCATCAGTATATTCATGGAAGAAGCTCATTATAAGTTCTCTTATCGAGTCGTAGACTGGTTCTCTGTATCTTAGGACTACATGGTTTGTTTTTGAAATTGCTCCCCATTTATCGTTTTTTTTGAATACCGCTATTACATGATCCCAGTCTTTTGGTGTTGCAGTCATATCTACTATTAGTGGTTCGTGACCGTGATATCTTAATATCATCGCAGCTAGAATTGCGCCTTCGATACAATGAGCTGACTTTTCCTGAAGGACTTTTCTTGGAGAGTAGCAGGTGTCTTCACCTTCTTCGTAATTAATTTTTAGAGCGTTGAGAAAAGTCTGGATTTTAGAGGGTGTGTTAAGTTTTTTTATTATTTCTAGTTCCTCTTTTGTTAATTCTTTCATGTTATTATGAGCTTGCTTGGAGTTATAAGTTTTTTCATTTATAATTCCAAACTAGAATAAGAACAAAAATGAAAGTTAGTGTAACTGCAATAAGAAGGTTGAGTGTGTAAAAAATTGCTGTTGAGATTGCGATAATCCAGAGAAAAGCTGGAAAGTATTTTTTATAGATTTGTTTTTCATCTTTAGTTAGATGTTTAAGAAGCAATCCCAAGGGGATTGCTGATATTAATGCTAGGATTGATAGGATTATTTGTGTCGTTAACATTATTATTTTAATGAGCTTGTGTTTTTAATACTTATCTTTTGCCAGTACTTTGTTCTAGATGATTCCATGTTTTTATGCAGGGGTTGTATGCACTTGGTTTTTGTGGGGACTCCTTTTCAGGAGCATAGTTTCTCCTTAAAGTATACGCTGCAGTTGTTAGTCCTAGAATAACAAGTTCTCCTAGAGCAACAAAGCCAGCTGCTCCAAATCTCTTTTGATATGTCAATGCTTGCTCTCTTTCTGGAACTATACAAGTTATTTGACCTTCTTCATTTAATTCTCTTTTTACTGTTAATTTCATAAGGTTGTCAACTGAAATGTACGCACTTCCAGCCATAAGCCCAACACTTAAAAGAAATCCTGCTAGACCTAGTTTTCCCATATTATAGAGCCACCTATCTAATTTATAAATCTTATTTTTTTAGAAAGCAGATGAATGTTAAAGAGATGATTTGGAGAGGTAAGATATTTGTTTATCCAACTGATACTATTTATGGGCTTGGATGTGATGCTACTAATAAGGAGGCTGTTGAAAAGATAAAGAGGATAAAGATAAGAGATTCCGAGAAACCTTTAAGTGTGATTGCTCCTTCTTTTGAGTGGATTGAGAAGAATCTTGTGGTTGATTGTGACTTGAAAAATTATCTTCCGGGAGCTTATACTCTTGTTTTGAAAAAGAAAAATTTAGAATTCTTAAAATGGGTTTCCTCTGGAGATAGTTTGGGGGTGAGAATTCCTAGGAATAGGTTTACAAGTGAAATTCAGAAGTCTGAAGTTCCATTTATTACGACTAGTGTTAATATAGCTGGAGAAAAACCGGCTTTGAGGGTTGAAGATATTGGAAAGAGAATCTTAAATGAGGCAGATATTATTATCGAGGCTGATGAAGAGTTGAGTGGGAAACCTTCTGTTTTAGTTATTGGCGGGCAAGAGATTGTGAGGTAGGGCATAATAATTTAAATCTTGGTTTTCTTTGTTTTATATGAAACTTATAGATGTACACTGCCATTTAGATCATGCTAGATTTAAGGAGGATTTAGATAAAGTAATAGAAAGAGCTCGAAAGAAAAACATGTTAGTAATAACATCAGGAGTAAATCCAATTACTAATAATATTGCTTTAGGGATTGCTGAGAAGTATGATAATGTTAAAGTTAGTTTTGGGATGTATCCTTTAGATGCTTTAGAAAAGGAAATAGAAGAGTCTGAAAAAATGAATAAGGGGGAGAGTTTTCCAAGGGAAATTGAACCATTTAATCTTACTAAAGAACTTGAGTATCTAAAGAAAAATAAAAAGAAGTTTATTGCTATTGGAGAGATTGGATTAGATTATAACTGGCCTGAGTTTCAATCAGAGAAAATTAAAGAAGAACAAAAAGAGAATTTTAGAAAAATACTTGAAGTTGCTAAGGAAATTGATTTGCCTGTTATTATTCATACAAGAAAAGCTGAATTAGATTGCATTGAGATTCTTGAACAAAGTGGTGTGAGGAAAGTTGTTTTACATTGTTTTATGGGAAGAAAACATTTGATTAAAAGAGCTGCTGAAAATGGATGGTATTTTTCTATTCCGCCGATTATTAAAAGGTTGTTGCATTTTCAAGGATTAGTTGAAGCAGTTGATTTAAAACAATTATTAACCGAAACAGATGCACCTTATCTTTCTCCTGAAGCAGGCGAGAGGAACGAGCCTGCTAATGTGGCTATTACGATTAAGGAGATTGCTCTTATTAAAAGGTTGAGTGATGAAGAAGTTGCTGATGCTGTTTGGAAGAATGCTGAAAAATTGTTTAAATTTTAATTTTAATTTTTAAAAATCCTGGAAGACTTAGTACTAGTAGGTCTTTTATTTGACCTTTATAGAAATATAATGAGATTAGGGCTGTTAATGCTATTCCTGCTATTGAGATGTAAATATAAGCCTGATTTGAGAAGAATATGCCAGCAAGAAGATAAACAGTGAAAATTGTTGTTGGAAGATTTCCGAGGAATGTTGCTATTGAGTATTTTTTTAGATTTATTTTCATTATACCTCCGAGAAAGTTGGGTATTGCTGGTGGGACAAAGAAAACTGCACTTAATATTAAAATCGTTCTAAATGTGTCTTTTTCAAAAACATTTTCAAGTTTTTCAAGATTTCCTCCTCTTTTTTTTATGTAATTTTTTAGATAATCTCTTCCTAATTTTCTTGAAATGTAAAAATCAATAATTGAACTTCCCATTATTCCGATCATTGCGTAAACAACTATTTCAAATTTTGAGAAGAATAATATTCCAGCTCCAATCATAATACTTATGGAGAAAGAGAAGCTTGTTAGGGCTATGAATAGGACATTATAAATAAAAGCTGCCAAAGGGTGGTTTGTTGATATAAATGTTTCAATTGCTGAAGATGTTGTTCCCAAATATCCGGAGACTATTGCTATGATTATTGATATTAAGATGAATGAAAGGAATAGGTAAAACTTACTTTTAGAGTTCATCTTTTTATTATCTTATTTGTTTTTAAATTGATTAGGTATATTTTTCTGGAGTTATTTTGGATAATTTCTATTTGTGCGAATTCCGACCTTCCTTTTATATACATATGGCTTTGTGTTATATTTGAGAAGGTTATGTTTGACTGATTTAGGATTTGCTTGATTAGCATTTCTTCTTCTGGTGTTGCCAGTCTTGTATTATTATTAAGATTTTTTAGATAAATCCAGTGGAATGCGAGGTTGATTACTATTAGGGCAATAATAGATAGCATGATTATTAAGAAAATTTTATTTTTTTTCATAATTATGCTAATTAAAATGAGATTAAATAGTTATCTGAGAGAAATAAGAATTTTAAGCAGCTTTTTCCTGAGGTGTTTTCTTCCAAAGAGTTGATATTAAAGATTCATGAGATTTATAGACTTCCCTTCCAATTATCACGTTTTCTAAGAAACTGCGTTTTTTACTTGAAACAATAGTTTCATATGCTGTTCCTTTAACATATTCAGAAGCTTTTCTAATAATGTGTGCAATTTCAATTACTCTTTTTCTGGGAAGAACTTCGGGATTGCTAGGATAGTAACACGTTAAGCTACACATTTCTTTGGTAATGTCGTGTATATCTCTAACATTTTGTTCTTGCTTAATAGGTGAAAGATAACCTATTCTTAACCTCTGTTCTAAGGAGTTACAAAGAAGAGTATAAGCTTTACTTAATGTTTCGCTATCTATTCCTTTTGCAAGAATTTTGCGCACAGGTCTTAATGATAAGTAGGGTTTAACTTGTTTTTTAAATGGCCACATGGATTCTAGGGGGTAATTAGATTAATAAACTTTTTTGTTTAGTGTTAATTCTCAAGCATCAGGGCATTTTGAGGACAGATTTCAATGCAGCAAGAACAGCCAATACATTTATTTTCATCTATACCTATTATTGAAAATGTCATTTTACCTCTTTAAACTATTTGTCTAATCTTCTTCTTTCTTTTTTTATTATTTCCATAATAAAACCAAAAACAATTCCAAGGCCTATGAAGATGTAGAAAATTGTGAATATCTTTGAGACAGTTGTTGTTGGGGCTAGATCCCCATAGCCTACGGTGGTTAGTGTTGAGACTGAAAAATATAATGAATCCATCCAGGCCCAGGATTCTGCGAAGTGATAGAATATTGTTCCTAGAAGAAGAACAAGGATTACTATAATAAACCAGAGGTGGTATTTTCTTCTTACTTTTCTCACTTCTTTTTCAACCTCTTGTTTTATTGTTTTTGCTTTTCTTGCCATGTTACTCTTTTATCAACCAAATTTTTTAACTGAGGCCACTTTTCTTCAAGGGTCTTTTCTTTGGTTTGATAAATGATTCCTATTGGAATCTTATCATGGCCCGTTTTCGAAGTATTATAGTCCCATTCATCTGCAAGTTCGTTTGCTTTTTTTATGTCCTGATTATCTGGGATTTTGTACATTAGTTTGTCAAGGCTATTCATATCTAAGTTGAAGATTAAGCATTTTTGTGCAATCTCTACAAATGAAAATCCCTTGTGTTGTATCGCTTTTTTTATTATTTCTTTTGTCCCTTGTATGTCCATAGCATTTGCTCTTGCTATAAATGTTGCATTTGAAGCTAATGCAAGCTTAACTGGATTTATTGGCTTATCTGGTTCTCCAAGGGGTTCTGATTTTGAGATGTAGCCTTGTTGAGATGTTGGTGTTGGCTGTCCGGTTGTTAGGGAGAAAGATTGGTTGTCATGTAGAATTAAAGTCATGTCTGCATTATACCTGAATGAATGAATGAGGTGTGAAATTCCTTCAGCGTACGCTCCACCGTCTCCTTGAAAGGCAATTACTTTTAGATGGGGATTTCCGAGTTTCATTCCTATTGCGGTTGCTAGAGCTCTTCCGTGTAAGCCATAGATTCCAGATAAGTTAAGATAATCATAAATCTTTGAATTACATCCGATATCTGTGGATATTGCAAAGTCTGTCTGCTTTGCTTGTTTTTCTTCTATTAATTCTGAAATTGCTTGCTTTACACTTTCAAGGATCATAAAGTTGGGGCATCCGGGACACCAGGTTATTTTTTCTTTTGTTCCTATTTTTTGCTTTGTGTTTTGGTCTGTCATTTTATTACTCCCAATTTTATCTTCTTCTTATTTTGCTTTTTCTTATTTAAAAAATTATTTTCAGATGTGATTTTTTTCCCTATCTTTTGTTCTGCTTCTTTTCGAGCATTTCCGGCTACTTCTCCCCCTTGTCTTGCAGCAGTTGAGCATTCATAAAATCCAACAGCCTCTTTATTAATCGTTATTTCTGTTGTGACTTTTTCTCCTAGTATGCTAAAGATTAACTCTAATTCATCCATATGGTCTCGAAGGTTTTCTTTTTCTAATTTTTTTAGGTCTTTGTATTCCTGGACTGTTTTTCCAAAAGTTGCTTTGCTTATTTCATCTGTAAGAATAGCATATTCTATTTCTTGTTGGATGCCCCTGTTTTTCCATTCGTCTGTTAAATTCTGTCTTATGGCTATTCCTCTTAGTCTCTTGTCAATCCAGTCTTTTGGATATCCTTTTTGTTCATAAAGCTCTTTCATTCTTTCTTGAGCAAGTTCTGGGTTTTCTATTTCTTGGGTTCTTTCATATCCTACCTTTGCAAGCCATCTTTTGAAGGGCTCTGCCTTTTTTGATGGAATTGACTGAATAATCCTGAAAATGCCTTCTGTATCTGCGCAATCTGTTTCTCTTAATTTACCATCTTCTGCTATAAGTTTCAACTCTCGACAAAATGTCGATAGTTCAATTCCACTTGCTTCTTGTTCTCTTTTCTTTAATCTGTACCAATAATCATTAGGGTCTGTGCTGTCTGTTAAAACACCTACAATATCAACTACTGAGAAAAACCATTTATCTCCGACAAGTTTTCTTCTTATTGCTGTTCCATTAAAAATGGCTATGTGTGTTTCGTTTGTCATTTTATTCTCCATTCGTTTTTTAATAAACTATACATGTTTAAATCATGAAGCTTTTTGGTGGTTTTGTTTATTGCGGCTTTTCTTTTTCTACCCTCTAATTTAAAATGAAATTTTTTAGCAACTATATTTGAAGTTTTATTTTCAGGATAAGCATAAAGTTCTATTCTTCTTAATTTTGTAACACCAAATGCCCAACGAAGTATTTGATTCATTGCTTCTGACATAAGTCCTTGTTTCCAGTATTCTTCGCTTAGCCAATATCCAATTTCCCCGCTCTTATTTGTATAATCTAACTTGCCTAATCCAATTCCACCTATTACTTCATTATTTGATTTTAATTCTAGAAAGATTTTATAAGATTTTATTTTTCTCTCTTTCATCTCTTTTAGTGACTTAATTATAAACTCTTTTGCCTGTTTAGACGTATACGGGTGAGGAATATTTGACATATTCTTTGAAATGTTTATATTGTTTAGGTGTTTTACTAAGTGTTTTTCGTCTCCTTTTTTTGGAAATCTTAAGATTAACCTCTTTGTTTCTATTCTCATATCAGTCTCCTCTTAATTTCAGCATTTAGTTCATCGCTTGTGAAAGGCCGTGAATCATATTTTAAGATTCTGTTTTTTTCTGGAATCGAGATACCTGTTTTTTCCCTTAATAATCTGCCCAATTGTCCGGTTATATTTTGTTCTATTAAAATTATGTTTTTTGCTGCAAGCATATGTTTTTTGATTTCATCTGATAATGGTTTAAGATAGATGACTTGAAGAAATTTACAGTCTAGATCTTCTATGGCATCAAGAATTACACCTTTTGTTGAGCCCCATGCGAGGATTAGATTTTTACTATTATTATTTCCGTGAAGTTTTATCATTTCAAAGTTCTTTACTTCTTGTTTGATTTGATTATATTTTTCCATTCTTTTTTCTGCGTTCTTTTTTGTTATTTCTGCTGATTCTGTTGTGTTTTTATTTGAATCGTGTTCATAGGAAGAAGCTTTTACAATTTCTTTTCCGGGTAATGCTCTTTTAATTTGAATTTTTAATGGCTTATTTGGTGTTGATGTTATGGAAAATTCTGATTCTGCCAAATGTTTGTCTGATAAGATTATTGAAAGTGTTTTGTACTTTTCTGCTAAATACAACGCTTCATTTGTTTTTTCTATGCATTCTGTTGGACAACCAGGTGCTATTACAATTCTTGGGAACTCTCCGTGTCCTGCTCTTAGTGCGATATCTAAATCTGATTGGGTTGAGTATGTTGGGACTCCAGTTCCTGGACCTGGACGAGATGCAAGATAAACTGTTAATGGAATTTCAGACATTCCTTGCATTGAAAGTGCTTCGGTCATGAGATCAAAACCGCCTCCGGATGTTCCAGTCATTGTCTTTGCTCCTGCGAAACCGCTTCCTAGTGCTTGGTTTGCTGCAGCTATTTCATTTTCAGATTGAAAGACCATTATCTTGTTTTTATATTCTGGTTTTAGTTGATAAGATGCAAGTTCATGTAAGACTCCTGTTGCGGGAGTCATAGGATATCCTATGAATAAATCTAGGTCCGAATTAATGGCACCGATTGAAACTCCTTGACTTCCGTTGAGTGTTGAAATTTTGTTGTTTAATTTTTTTAATTTGAATTTTTCTTTTTCTGATTCATAGCCTTTTTTTGCTGCTTCTATTGATTCTTTAGAGTTGAATTCTTTTTTTATTTCATCTAGTAATGTTGTTTCAGGAATTCCTAAACTTTTTATTAGGGCACCGGCTTGGGCAATGTTTAAGTCTCTTTTTAAATCTTCAAATTCTTCAAAACCTATTATCTGCCCTGACTTTTTTAGCTCTTGTTTATGGATTTTTGTTGTGTTCTCGTCCATTGCAATTATAAAATCAACTTTGGACTCATAGGAGGATATTTTTTTATCGGAAATTGAAAGGATGTTAAAGTTATGTCCGCCCCTTATCAGGGATTGGTAATCTCTATAATTAAATGTAAAATAACCGTGTTTTGTTAGAACTTTGGATATTATTTCAGAAATCTTGTTTATGCCTTGCCCCGCTTTTCCGCCTATTAGAATGTTTAGTCTCACCATCTTGTTCGTCTTAGTTTTTAATAATATTTAAATGTTGGGGGTAGATTTTTATAGGAGTGTTCCCTTCTGTTTTTATGTCTAATGCAATCATTATAGGTTTGGCTTTTTTCAGTATGGTCTTAATAGGATTTCTATTAAGTTTTTTTGTATATAGAAAAATAAAAAATTCTGATATGCTCTTTAACAATGGGTTTGGCTTTTTTCGTTTTTGTTTAATTATTTCAATAGTCCTCTTAATTAGCTCTCTTTTTTATTGTCTTTTTATTTTGCCTTTTACTGGAGAGTTGGAATCATATTATACTCTTGGATTTGAAACCAGTCCTTTAAATCCGATAAATATTTTTTTGGATGCTTCTTCTTATATTATTCTTTTGATAGTCTATCTTCCTTTTCCAGTCATTGATATTGGGTTACCCTTTGAAACACCATTTAATTTTTTCTGGATTTTTTTAAGGGTTTCAGTTATTTTTTCTTTTATCTTTTATTTTAGATTAAATAATGATGCTCATAAAAATAAAATGCTTTCATATATTGGCATTTTAGCTTTGTTCTTTTCTGTCTGTTTATCTTATATTCTCCTGTTTGGGCACCTTTCTTTTTTGGGATAATTTCATTAGATTTTTATACTCTTTTCTTTTTATGGACTTATGAAAAAAGGGAGATTTAGGAAAGGTGTTTTTGTTGTAGCTTATAGGCTGACTAGGGGTCTTTTTGGAAGAGAAACAATAAAGTATCTTGTGTTAAAAAGAAAATTGCATTGGAAGGGATGGGAATTTCCTAAGGGGGGAATAAACGGAAAGGAAAGTTTATTAGAAGCGGCTAAAAGGGAGGTTAAGGAAGAAACGGGGCAAGAGGGATTTAATTTTAAGGATTATCGCGTATCTGGGAAGTATCCTTATCCAAAAGAATTGAGTGATAGAAAGGGCGTGGAAGGGCAAACTTATCATTTGTTTTCATGTGAACTGAAAAGTAAAAAAGTTAAGTTTGATAGACATGAGCAGTCTTCTTATAAGTGGAAGAGTCTTGGGAAGGCATTGAAGATGATTACCTACGAGAACCAGAAGAAGAGTCTCAGGATTGTTGATAAGAAGATTAATAAACATCTTAAATTTTATTAGAAAATGAAAGGGGTAATAGATAGTTTTCAATTTTTGGAGGAAAATGGTTTTAGGATTGCTAAATGGAAGATTCTTGATGATGAGAAGGGACTTTCAGAGTTTTCGTTTCCTTTTTATCTAAAGGCTGATATTGCGGATCATAAGACTGAGAAGAAAGCAGTTTTAAAATGCAATAATTTTAATGATGCTAAAGAAAATTTTAAATTGCTAAGAGAAAATTTTAGTGAGAAGATTATCGTGATGGAGGCTATTGATGGGCAGGAGATGATTGTGGGTATAAAGCCGGACGCGGTCTTTGAAAAGTTGCTTTTAATTGGTTTTGGGGGGATTAATGTCTCTGTTCTAAAGGATGTTCAGTTTAGGGCGATTCCTGTTACAAAAGATGAAATTGAGGAGGCTGTTCGTGACTTGAAGTTTTATAAGGCTCTTGTTGGAAGGAAAAAGTATGCGGTCGATAAGTTTATTGATTTGGCTTTTGAAGTTTCAAAGTTAGATGTTTTGGAGTTAGATTTGAATCCGGTTATTTTAACTGAGGACGATGTTTTTATTGTGGATGCGAGGGTTGAGAATTGAAAATTCAGTTTAAAATCTTTCCAAGAACATCACACATTTCTTTTGGTTCATTAAATACTGGAATGCTGTTATGGTGGAGAAGTGTTGACGCTTCTTCTACCTGAGGACCGCCGAAGAAGCATGCTACTATTGGCTTGGATGTTTGTTGTTTTAGCTTTATCAATGCTTTTGCTGTCTCCATTGTTTCAGTCATATATTGGGGTGTTAAAAGTACGATAAAAAAATCAAACCAGCTCTCGCTTTTTAAAATTGAAATTGTTTTGTCGTAATCTTCTGCAAGAGCATCACCTATCATGTCTATCGGATTGTTCTTGCTCCATCCATCAGGAAGAAATTCACTTAATTTTAATTTTGTTTTTTCTGGAAGTCCTGGAACTAGGATTTTGTTTTCAGAGAGATAGTCTGTGGTTAATACTCCTATTCCTCCCGCATTAGTTATTATGCACGCTTTATTTCCTAATTGTTTTTTTTCAATTCTTTTTAAGAATCTTGCAATTTGGAAAAGCTCCTTTATAGAGTTGGCTTCGATTATTCCTGATTGCTTGAAAATTCCTTCATAAATGCCAAGTTCTGACGCTAAAGCGGAAGTGTGGGAGGCAGAAGCTTTTTGTCCAGATTTTGTCTTTCCTGATTTTATTGCAATGATTGGTTTTTTGCATTTCTTACAAGTTTCAATAAATCTTTTTCCCTTTCCAGGCTTTAAACTTTCCAAGTAGAGTGCAATAACTTTTGTGTTTTTATCTTTTTCAAAATATTCTATGAAATCTGAAAAGTCAAGTAAAGAAGAATTTCCTAGAGCAACGAAAGATGATAGTTTATCTATTTTATCTAGGATTGCCGCTCCAATTGCCCCTGATTGGGAGATGAAAGCAATGTTGCCTTTTTTGGGCATTCCTTTGTAAAAGGTGGTGTTTGTATTTGAATAAGGATTCACAAAGCCAAAAACATTTGGACCGAGTAGAGTTATATTACTCTCAAGTGCAATTTGCTTTATTCTTTCTTCTAGTTCGTTGTTTCCAAATTCAGAAAATCCTGCTGAAACTATTATTGCTGTTGGAATTTTCTTTTGAATAGCTTGTCTTAGGATTAAGGGGGTTGTTTTTGCGGGTGTTGCAATTAATGCGCAGTCAATGTCATAAGGGATTTCAAGCAGATCTTTGTAAGCTCTTTGGCCTAGAATTTCGTCTGCTTTTGGATTTACGGGATAAACTTTTTTACCTGAATCTAAAAGATTTTTGAATAGGGCATGTCCAACTTTTTCTTTATGCCTTGATGCGCCAATTACTGCGAATGATTCGGCATTTAGTAGTTTTGAGATATCTGGTTTATACATTTTGCCTCTCTTTTATGTTAAGGGTATTTTAAAATAGTTTATTAATGTTTTGGGAGCATTTGGAAATGTTTAATCTTGTAGGATTTAGTTAGCTATATGACCTTGGTTTATCTGTCTAAAAAATAGTCGAGGTATTGGGTAGGCATATTTGAACTTGAAAGGCCTCCTCTTTTTTGCAGGTTTGCCCTGATAAGGGGTACCTGAATTGGATCTAGCAGGATTGCGGATTGTTGGCACTCTTGGTTAAATACGGTTAGACCTCTTTCATCAGTGATTGCGACAATGCGTCGATTGCCTAAAATAGCATAGTAGCTTTCCATTTTACATTAAATCTTCTTCTGGAATATCATCCATCGATTTTTGGGATGATTTTCCTGCCTTTGGCTGAAATGTTTTTTGTGACGATAGTGTAGATAAAGATGCAGAAGTTGCAAGGTCTGTTGGACTTATTGAATTGATCATCTTTTTAAATTCTTCAAAACTTTCTGCTGGGATCCTTGTTCCTGATTTTGTGAAGCCAGTATATTTTTCAGATGTTGTGAATTCTCTGATGGTAAGTCCAGTTTTTCCTCCAAAATCATCAATTCTTATTACTATCGATGTCTCTGAATTTTTCTTGATTTTTCCAATGTCTTTTTCCATGTTGTCTGTTTTGTTAAAGTTGTTGTTGTTTATAAGTTTTTATGTTGTTTGGAACTGGGGGTTGAATTCGCCACAAGAAAAGATATGCCTTCGCATCTCGCAAATCACTCTTTTCAAAATCATGAATCTAGTTCAAAGAGCAATTTGCTCGGAATCGAACTTTCGATTTCCTGCAAAAATGCCTTCGCAGGGAATCGAACCCTGGGACCCCGAAGGGCTCAGGTTAGCAACCTGATGCAATACCACTATGCGACGAAGGCGTCGTTACCTAGGAGCATACTTGAACCACTTCTCGTGGTACCTTATGCGACGAAGGCGTATTATAATCAAAATTAAAGGGATTATAAAGATTATGGCTCAACTAGATTGTCGATCAGTTTTAGGATGTTTGGATTATCTATATGAGTTAACCGTGTCTTTGACGATTTTGGGAAAACCTTTTGTTAAGAATTGTTGCTACTCTGACTTATGGGGGTTAGGTAGGTTTCTGTAATATTCTGCTAGAAATGCTGAAAAGCCTTTTCTTAGATGACCCTTCTGGAGGCTTCCCATTATCTCCTCCGTCTTGAAGTCTCGTGTTCTTATCGTTTTATAAGGCTTACCACTTTCATGAATTATTCTAGACAGACTTCTACCAAAACAGTCCACAAATAAAGGGTTAGACCATTCAGGATGATATCCAAATTTTTTTTTGATCCTCTCTATGACTGTTTCTTGATTTTCAGTTAAGACAATTGAAAGGTCAGGATAATTTTCTGAATTATCTACCTCTTCTTGGTACTTTATTAAGAGGGGATGAAAAAATTTAGTTCGATTTATTTTGTCAAGCGCCATAGTATATGCTAAAGAAGAGAAAAAGGTTCTATCAAAGATCAATAAGTCCTTTTCAGAGCGGTTTTTTGTGTTGTTTCTAACATTAAACAATGTGTTTTTGAAAAACCATTCTTGAATTCCAAAGGAGCCAGATATTCCTGCAGGTACTTCGTTAACTTCAGCTATATAGGGGATATTTTGTCCTTGGGACACCCTTTCTATTACTGTTGTTTTCCCAACACAAGAAATTCCTTCAAATCCTACTATTACTGTCATGAGATAGTAGTTACTAGGAACATTTATAAATATTCCTCTATTGATTAATCAATGTCTATTCATATTAATTCCAAGAATGTTTTAGACTTTACTTTTTGGGAAAACAAAGAAACTGTTAAAGAAGGGATTAATCGGGAGTATAATTTTCTTTTTAAGTATTTGGAGGATTATTTGAAGAACAATTTTTCATTTATTCTTGAAAAACTTAATACTAAGAAGGATTACCAGGTAATTGACTTGGACGAAAGTATAATTTTGTGCAAACAAGGTTCAAAAAAGTCAGAGACCATTTTGCAGATAGGGTATCCATTTCCAATCATTGAGAAGAAAATAGAGGATTTGTTTTGTAGCGGAGAGATTAGGATCTGTTTGCATAAAACTTTTTTGAGAAAGCATCAACATAAAATGCTTAAAGGAGAATTCGGGTATGAAGAGATAGTTCTTGAAGAAGACACTTTTAAAAAAAGAAGCATGGAATTGTTGAAAAATTGTAAGAATCTTTGTTATTTAGACACTTTCAACTTTGTTGGAGATTCTATTACAAATCTTCAGATTTTGGAGATTATGAAGAATTATTCAAGTTCAGTGAGTTCTATTTATTCAAGGTATCCGGATTGCTTAGGTTGTTTTAATCAAGGGGAGTTATATCTATTTGACTTGAAAAATATATCTAAAATAAAAAAAGGCTCAGTCATAATTATTCCTAACTTTATAGATATACATCAAATAACACTTGTTCAAATTCTTCAAACTTTAAGGGAAAAAGATTTAACCTTTTTTGTTTTGGGAAGGAATTATATTATAGATGACCATAATAAAATACTTTTTTGCATTTCTGGACAGTTTGAAGATATTTTACTTAAGGAAAACGTAAATGACCTGATTACCAAAAGTGTTTATAGGTTTGTTAATCTGGTAAAAACTACACAAGATCCAATTAATCTAGATTTAAATAAGATACCGTTAAAAATTTGTTTATGCCCTTTTGCATCCACCCAGGATAAATCATTTTCTAAGCAGGATATTGAAAATATATTAAAAAGTAAATCCGATTATTTTGAAAGATACATTTCTATATCAGAAAAGGAAAAGCAGTCAGATTTACAGCTGATTAAAAAGCTATCTAGAAATAACAAAGTTAAGTTATTGACTGATCACGGATTCAGGGATCTTAAAGAATCGGTTCATAAAACTGATTTGGACTTATTTATTTGTATGGATTCTGCTTCCTCTATTTTTTTTACTAAGTTAAAAAAGGTGGTTTTTACTATGTATAAGGCGATGAATTGGGATAGTGAGAACCTTAGATCACTTAGCGGTGAATCTCCTCTGGGTTTTTGTAGTTACGACCTTAATCAGATACCTGTTATATACTCTGAAAATATCTCCCTTGGAGATCTTGAAAATTTTGGGCACTTGATAAATTATTGTATCAATAAAATGTCTAAGTCTGAGAAAGAGTATCTCAAAGATATTTTTTTATTTCTTGAACAGAGAAGATTATCTGTTAAGGATAAGTGTGATGCTGCGTCTTGTTTAGAGTATTATAGGAGTATTTATGGACTAGTTAAAAAAAATATTAAGGTAGATATCTCTCTTTTGGAATCATTTTTTCCAAGTAACTTGTTTGAAGACGCTCTTGTTAATAATTTTAGTTTTGAAAAAAAGGATTTGTTTGATTCTTTAATTAGGATAGCTCCATTGTATAAATTTCTTTTGAATGTTGTAAAAACTCTCTGAGAATACATATTTAATTTTTACTCTGAATTTCATTTGATTATCTTATTCAAAATCTTTATAACTTCTTTCAAATCATCACTATTTTTTACAAAAAAGTCAACTTTATTTTTGTATTTTTGTATTTCTTTTTTGTTTCCTTCAGAAGATAACAATATTCTTATCGCATTTTTTTTATTATGAAATATCTCACAGTCATTTAAATTATCCCCTATTATGATGATGGGTTTATCTTTTATTTTTTCATAAACTTCCGGATGATGTTCTTTTAAATAGATCTCATCTTTATTTGTGGCTACGATTAATTTTAATTCGTTAACAAAATTTTTCTCATTGAAATTTATCTTATTTGCAATTATGTCTATGTCTGAATTTTTATATTCTCTTAGTAAGTGTTCAATAATATTTTTTATTCCTCCTGAGAATATAATCAGTTTATTTTTACCGATAGTTCGCAAAAATTCATCAAAATCTGCTTTCAAGACGATGTAGTTTTCATCCATTATCTTAGATACTATTTCTTGAGTTAACTTATTTTTATTTAACAATCTAAACTCTTTTTTCCACCAAAATATCATGGATTTATGCTTTAGTGATCTTTTTATGTTACTATCTGTTTCAATTTTATAATACCTAGTAAACATTTTATTGCTTTCTCTTTGGTATGATTGACTTAAGAAATTAGTATGTCTGAACACGGAGATTGAATTAATAAACTTCTTACTTTCTGAATGCTTTTTTGTTAGGGTTCCATCAAAATCGCTTATTACAGTAACTGCTTTTCCTTTGAAGTATTTTATCTTTTCTTTTATCTTTCCTTTTTCTACTAATTTTATAGAATTTTTTACCATTTTATTACTCAAGATTTTGAGTAACTCTTTTCTTCATGAAGTTCTGAATTAAATAGGGTGTTTATTTCTTTTTTTATTTTTGTTCGTTCATCATTCTTTTTATAGACAGCTCTTGCAAGTTTTATAAATTCATCATCAAATAGTCCTTTATCTTCATAGGTCCTTATTTTATCTTCAATTTCCCACAGCCTTGAGTTAATTTTTAATAGTCTTTTGAAATGGGCATTTGTTTCGGAAAAATTTATTTCTTTCAATATTGGAGATAAGCATAAAAGTTCTTTTTTTATACTCTTTAATTTTTCTGAATCAGAGATTTTAGTCAGTTTTATATTTAAGATTGTAACTTTATCTACTAGTTCACCAATAGATACGGGGACTCTTGCAACGGGGTTTAGCTTATTTATCAAATTATCAAGCTCATAAATTTCTTCAATATAAAATGTAGGCATATGTTCTATTCCTGGCTTAATTTTGATTGGTTTCATGCCTATTGCGCAAGGTATTCCGTAATTTTTCGCTCCGAAAATATCGTCCTCATGATCGTCCCCTACAAAGACACAATCTTCTTTATTAACTTTTAACTGCTTGATAGAAATATCAAATATTTCTTTTGATGGTTTTCTTACTCCGCAATCGCAAGAAAGAATAATGGAATCAAAGAGATCTCGTATTCCTAGTTCATCTAAATGAAGAAAAGTTAACCTCGTCCACGCATTACTCAAGATTCCTAATTTATAACCTTTATCTTTCAATTTTACTAGTGTTTCTCTTAGATCTTTTTTGAATTTATGTAGGTGGTCATATTGTTCGTTGATTTTTATAACTTCTTTCAAGTCCTCTTCACTTATGTCTAGGTCATAAAATATGTATTTTTTAAAAGATTCTTCCGGAGTTAGTTCTTTTCTATTTTTCACAGCCCATTCATTGTATTTTAAAAAACCGCTTTTTCTTCTTTCAGATAACCTGTCTAAATCTACCGGATAACCCTTGCTTTTTAGGTAGTCGTATGTTTTTATGGTGGCGTCTTTAAGGGTTTCTTCATTAACTTCGCAACTTGCTAGTGTGTTCCAATAATCAAAGATTATAGCTTTTGTTTTTCCTTTAACCATAATAAGGCTTAATGAATTATATTTTTAAGCCTATCTGTTAACTTATCTTTTTTAGGCTATAGTTTCTTTATTGATGAGAAGACCTCGACAGTAGGTTTATATAATTTTAAGTAAATTATATTCTTATGGCTGAGAGAAAGGTAGCATTAATTGTATTTTATGATAGAGAGAACAAAATTCTTTTGCAAGATAGACGAAAGATTTCTAAAATTGGCGAGGAATGGGGATTCTTTGGAGGAGGTATTAATGAGGGTGAAACTGCCGAACAAGCAGTAATAAGGGAGACGGAAGAAGAATTAGGATATAAATTAACGGACTTTAAGTATCTTGGAAATTGCAAGAATACTTTTGATGGATTTGTTGTGGATAGGGCTGTTTTTGTTTCTCCTCTTGAAGATAAACTTATGGGGTTCACATTGGGAGAGGGGGACGGTATGCGCCTTTTCGAATTCTCTGGAGCAAAGAAGTTAAGGATGGTTCCTGGAGATAAAGCTGTTTTGGATTTGGTGAGGGATTATCTTAACAATTTGGGGTAGAGTCGTCTTTGGCCTGGTTACTTAAACATTAGTTATAATTTATTTAACTACTTACCTGCATCTTTATAGCATTATTATCTGTATAATACTCTTTAGTGTTGGAGACTATGGAGAATGTTGCTTCATTTGTGCTTCTTGAAGGAAGTTTTAGATTCTCAACTGTTAGTTTCTTATAGGAGCCTGGTTCAATTTCATTAAAATCGAAATCTTTTATGGATTGAGGAGCAGAAATTCTGAGGGTGATGTTTTTTGCATTGATCATCCCTTTATTTTCAATTGAAACTTCAAAATTTAGGTATCTGCCTGATTTTACCGCGGTAATATTCCTGAAGAACAATTCTGCTTTTGGTTCTATGCTATATAATTTTATCAGATAGGTGATAAATTCGGGATTTAGTTTTTGATCGCAAGATAGATAGGGGTACATTATGGACGAAGAGTCATTTAAATGTTCAAAACCAAATACATGAAGGAGTTCATGGAGTTCTACTAAAGGTTCATCACATTTTTCCGAATTATCTTTTTGTTTGTATAAAAGAATCATTCCTTTTGAAATTAGAGGGTAGAGAGTATTATTAATAAATTGGGTTGGTCCACCCTCTCCTGCAAGGAATGTGTTTTCTTGTTTTTCTATTATGTCTTCTGAACATACTATATCGATATCTGGGTTTTGATTAGTTTGATAAAAACTTATTATTGCTGTTTTTTGATGGATTATCAGGAATGCTTGTTCTATCCTCTGTTTTTGTTCTTCTGAACAGGAGGTATTAAAGGAATAGGATAGATCATTATGATTAAATCTCATGTTTTGAACAAATTGTTTTACTTCTGAACTTGCATTGACTGTTCTTGGGAGTTCTTGCTGATATTCTATCTTTAAATTTTGAGGAGTTCCAGGAACATTTTCATACAGGAAATAAGATGTTATTGATATTAGGATTAAAAGGAAGAATGCTATGGCCAGATATTTCATGTTTTTTTAAGATTTAAGTTTTATTTAAATCTTGGTGTGAAAGATAGATGATGCTCTAAAAATTTTACTCTTGTTAATCCTTTATTTTAGTCAAGAGTGAAATTTTTACAGACCCGGACAGCAGCTCAAATCCGCTGATAAGAGGATATTAACTCTTCTCAGTCCTGCAACCCCTCAAGCATCTAAACTATAACTTAGGGCTGCTCCGATCAAGGTCTGACCCAGTTCATTACAGCAAGATCAAGAAGGACAAAACTTCAACGTTAAGCTGATATCGTTAGCAGTTTCAAATCACATCTGTCCTTAAGCTTGCCATAAAGCCCGTTTGCAAACAGCGCAGGGCTAGCGCGCCAGCATGGTCTGCATTTTTATGAGTAATTCTTGATATTTAAGGGTTTTGATTGGCTAAAAATTGAATAATTTTATAAATGCCAAGTTCTTGAGATAACTATGAAAAGAGGGATTAATAGTAATAATCGTGCGCAGTTTTTTATTCTTGCTGCAGTAATTTTATCTGTTGTGATTATTGGGCTTGCGGGTATTTCAAATATTGCAAAGGTAAGTAAGGAGCCTGAGGGTTTTTACGATTCTGCTTATGATATTAAAAAAGAATCTTCGGGAGTTTTAGATTGGCAGATTTATACTGGTTTTCCCAGTAATGCAAAATTGGAGGAATTTGTTGATAAGGTTGCAAAAGATGAAATTGATAAGGATCCAAGTTTAAATTTTGCTTTTATTTACGGAAATTATAGTGACTTGAAATTAAGGAATTATGGTATTGATACCATAAATGGTGTGGATGGTGGTGGGGAAGAAATTGAAAGTAGAATTGGTGGTTTGGGCGTTGGTATAGATGTAGTTAATACTAAAGGAGTCGAGGGTTATATTCAGGTAGATATACCTGCAGAAGAAAATCAAAGATTAAGCATTCAAATAACAGCAAATCAAAACTTTACATTTACCGCTTCGGAATATAAACAAGTAATTTTTATAAGGGAGAAGCAAGTTGAAAATGAGACCTTTGTTGACGTTAGGTAAGTTTAGGAAAAGAGCTATTAGCGAGGTTGTTGCGTATGTTATTTTAATAACTATTTCTCTTTCTCTTTCTGCGATGGTTTATACATGGCTTAGATTTTATACGGGAGAGACAAGCAATGAGGTTTGTCCTGATGGGGCGAGTATTGTTATTAGTGATTATAATTGTGTTCCTGGAACTGTAGATGTTTCTGGGAAGTTGAATATTACCTTGAAGAATAAAGGGTTGTTTACTCTGGATGGATTTACGATAAGGGTGAATAATAGGCAAGGTGCGACTGTGGGTATTTTTACTTTAAATGATACTGGACAAGAACTTCTTCCAGGAAATTCAACAAAAAAAGAATATAGACTTGGGAGTGTACCGGATAGTGGTGGTCAGCTAGGCTGGTTGAGAACTGTTACACTTTTAGAAGTTCAGGCATTTGTGTTAAGCAAAAATGGAAATGATAGGCTTTTATGCGGTGATGTTTCTAGGCAAACAATTGACTGTTGATTTTTTTAAATTGGGTGAATATTTTTGTTCTTTTTATATAAATTCCAAGTATGGCCGATTATTAAGAAACTTTATAAATAAGTTTTTCTCATTATATCTATGAAAAAAAGGGGATTGTCGCCAGTTATTGCAAGTGTGCTCTTGATTATGCTTGTTTTGGTTTTAGCTGCAATTATTTTTCTTTGGGCGAGAGGATTTATTTCTGAACAGATTGAGAAGTTTGGAAAGCCGGTTGAAAGTCTGTGTACTGATGTTAATTTTGAATTTGATTTGTTTAAGGACAATGTTGGTTCTGGTTGGGAAGTTGAGATTGCAAATCGGGGGGACATTCCTATACAAAGTTTTGATGTGAAAGCGTTTAAGGGCGGAGATTCAGAAATTCAGAAATTTGATTTTAGAGTTGACCCTGGGCAGGCAGTAAGACGGGGAATTACTTTTACGCAGTTTCAAACAATTCCTGAGAAGGTAACTATTTATCCCGCTTTGCTTGGGAATATTAAAGGGAAGAGATTAAACAAAGCATTTACTTGTGTTGAGAAAGGAGTTACAAAATATTTTGATGAGCTTTAATACTTTAACTAAATTGAAAATTATGAAAGGAGGTTTATATGATTAGAAATAATAAAAAAGCGATTTCAGCGGTTATTGCAACTGTATTAATAATTCTTATTACTGTGGCAGCTATCACAATAATCTGGGCAGCTATTATTCCATTGATAAACAAACAATTATCTTCTGGAACAAACTGTTTAGACGCTGTTGCTCAAGTTCAAATTGTAAGTGATGAGGGTTATACTTGTAAGAATCTTACTGCAACAACAAAGTATCTTCAGTTACAAATTTCGCATGGTGCTAAGGATTTTACATTAGCAGATGTTCAGGTTTTAGTTTCATCTGGCGGAGTTACAAAGACATTGACTTTGATGAACAATGCTACAGGAACAGTTGTATTGCCGGATGCTAATGAAGCAAAGGTATATACCCTTAACATTGCAGATACGACCTTCTTAACAAATGCAGATAAGGTAGAAATTGCACCAGTTATATCTGTAGGAAATACACAAGATACTTGTGAAATTTCATCTAGCGCTGTTATTAACAATTGTTAATAATTTTTCTTTTTTTTCTTTTTTTTCTTTTTAATTTTATTTTTCTTTTTTTAATGTGTGGCTTGGGGGGATAGAATTTTATAGGGGGGATATGGACATATATTTTAATACTTTAGGATCGCCATAATTATAAAAAGCGAGATTAATATTAAGTTCAGCAGTTATAGTGTTTAAGAGAGTAAACTTTATAACTACAGAAATCATGTAATTTTGTCTATTATTTATAAATAATATGGACTTTGAAAGGAGGTTAAAAATGATTAGAAATAATAAAGCTATAAGTGCTGTTATTGCAACTGTATTAATAATTCTTATTACTGTGGCAGCTATCACAATAATCTGGGCAGCTATTATTCCATTGATAAACAAACAATTATCTTCTGGAACAAACTGTTTAGACGCTGTTGCTCAAGTTCAAATTGTAAGTGATGAGGGTTATACTTGTTATAAGTTAAGTGGTACAAGTAATAAAAATATGTCTTTACAAGTTAAGCATGGTGCTAAAGATTTCGTATTAGCCGATATTAGTGTTCTTGTTTCTGCTGGTGGTGATTCTACTACATTAAGTGTAAAGAATGCTACACAGAACATTGGTACTGAAAAAGGCCTACCAGGTCCAAATGAAGCTGTAGTATATATTCTTAATACTACAGGCATTACAGGAACTATATCTAAGGTAGAAATTGCACCGGTTGTAGAGGTTGGAAATACACAAGATACTTGTGATATATCGTCTAGTGCTGTAATATCTGAGTGCGATTAAAAACAAATTTTATTTTTTATTTTTTATTTTTATAAAAATCTCTTGGAAAATGAGGGAGAGAGTTAGTGTCTGCTTAAGGCTGTAACTCTTTTTAGTAATGTGATAATGACTGGTTTGAGTTTATTTTTTTATTAATTTTACTTTAATCTTGTTGATAGTTATTACTTGCTTAAGGATATACTATTGGATCTGGATTTATTAATTTTTATTCATTGGATTTACCCTGAACTTTTTATTGATTGGGGAATAATAGGGTTAGGAAAGAATTTAAATAGTATTTTTATCTTATTTTAATATGGATAATAAAAAGGTGATGTTTCAGAGAAAAATCTCCAGTTTTTCTCACATAGCTCGAAAAAAAGTAAATCAGGGATTTTCGAGTTTTCCCCCTGGGAAAAAGGGGCAGGTGTGGATAGAAACTGTTATTTATACCTTAATTGGGCTTGCGGTTATTGGAATTCTGCTTGCTGTTGCAATGCCTAAAATCAATTCGATGAAAGATAAGATTGCTATTGAAAAGAGCATTGAATCTTTGGATTTGATTAATGATAAGATAAATGCAGTAAGAAATGCTCCGGGGAATAGGAGAGAGATAAGTTTAGATATTTCTAAGGGTAAATTTATAATTGATAGTGAGAATGATAAGCTGATTTGGGAGATACCTTCATCTTATAAGTATAGTGAGCCCGGAGTTGAAGTTGTCAATGGAAACTTAAAGATACTAACGACAGAATCAAATCCATGGACTATAAGGATATGGACGGACTATAATGTTGATATTACTTTTGATAATACGGATACTATGAATACTAAAGAGTTTGAAAAGGCTTCGACTTCTTATACTTTTTACATTGAGAATATGGGGCTTGTGGACAATAAGGTTGTGGTAGATTTGAGGGAAGGGTAATCTTTTGAGAGTTTATTGTTTGTAATTATGGATTGTATTACTATTTAATTTCTATAATGTCTAGAGATTCAATCATCTCTTCCGGTATTTGTAATGGATTTATTAATTTTTTAAAGTAGCAAAATTAATAAACCTCTTTTCAATGATATGTTCATGGGTGATATTAATTTTAATTTAAATCCTAATGTTCCAGCTATTCAGAGGGCGGAGGATAAGACGAAAATAGATGTTAGGTATATGGTTATTGCTCCTTTTGTCAGTATTCATATTTATTGGAATGAAAAACAGGGAGAAGTTGTTTATGAGGTTGAGGAACCTGTCTTAAAGCAGGGAGATAAGGAAATTCTTGAACAAATCGAGAGGACAATGAGAGAGGCCATTAATATTAATCAGGTTGTTGAGAAGAGTGCAGAGGGGCTTATTGATTATGTTGATAAAACAGCAAGATTAGTTATTTCTGAAATTGGTTTGAAAATTGAGGAAGAATCTTATCACCGGATTTTTTATTATCTTTATAGGGATTTTGTTGGGTTAAATGAAATAGAACCTTTGATACATGATTATTTCATTGAAGATATTGAATGTAATGGTTTAGGCGAGCCTATTTATATTGTTCATAGAATTTTTAGAAATCTTAGGACTAATATCAAGTTTGATTCAATGGACGTTTTATCAAATTTCGTTGAGAAATTAGCCCAAAAAACTGGGAGGTATATCTCTTATGCTTCTCCTTTGTTAGACGGAAGTTTGCCTGATGGGTCCAGAGTTAATGCAACATATACCTCGGATGTTTCTTCTAAAGGGCCCACATTTACAATTAGAAAGTTTACAAAAATTCCTTGGACGCCTATTCAATTAATTGGAATGAAGGAACTTTCTCCAGAAATGCTCGCTTACTTTTGGATTTTACTTCAATACAAATCTAATTTGATGATTGTTGGAGGAACAGCTTCGGGTAAAACAACTTTACTTAATGCTATTGCTTTTTTCATTCCGCCTGAATCTAGGGTTGTATCTATAGAAGACACGAGGGAGTTGAACTTGCCAAGGGAAAATTGGTTGCCGAGTGTTGTGCGTTCTGGGATTTCAACTACAGGCATGGGCGAAGTTGACATGTTCTCTTTGTTGAGAGGTTCGTTTAGACAGAACCCGGACTATGTGATTGTTGGTGAGGTTCGTGGTGCAGAGGCTGCTGTTTTGTTTCAAGGGATGGCTTCAGGGCATGCATCTATCTCGACAATGCATGCAGATTCTGTTGAAACTGTTGTAAGGAGACTTGAGACACCACCTATAAGTCTGAATCCTTCTTTAGTTAATGGGATGGATGCTGTTGCCGTGATGACTCATGCAATTGTTGGAAATCATGAAACAAGAAGATTGAGAGAGATAAGTGAAGTCGTTAATATAACAAGAGAAGGAGATGTTGTTACAAATACTCCTTTTATATGGAATGCGGCAGATGATCGATTTTATTATAAGGCTAAGAGCAGGCTTTTTGACAAGATAAGTGAGAGATATGGAATACCAAAAGAAAAACTTTTGCAAGAATTTCAGATAAGAACGAAGTTGGTGTATGAAATGTATAAGAGGAATATTATGGGATTTGAACAGGTTCAAAAATTGATTAATGACTATTATAAAAATCCTATAGCTGTTTTAAAAAAATTTGGGATGGCTTGATTTTTAAGTTGTAAGGTATCCCTTATTTAGTATTTGCTTAGGGGTATAATTCTTTTGGTGAGCTGGTTGCTGTGATTATTATTAATTTATTAATTATTTTTTTGGTATCTTAAAGAAGGATAACATTTTTACAACATTGTGGGAAAAATAAGAAGATTAATAAATCTCTTTTCTCTTAAATTGTTGAGGTGAAATGGCAGATCTTAATTTTTTAGAGCAATTGGTTTTTGCGATGGCTGATGCTGTCGGAAAACTAGAAGAGGCAAAGAATGCGAATAAATCAGCAGAATTCGCAAAAATTAAATCA
>Ga0268277_1000322_pt1 | contig 39518 bp, 53 predicted proteins | sample saktaG_5_FD_190132 | JGI IMG/M metagenome (GOLD analysis project Ga0268277, IMG submission 190132) | Saline water microbial communities from Sakinaw Lake, British Columbia, Canada - sak_2010_1_5_50m | ecosystem: Environmental > Aquatic > Non-marine Saline and Alkaline > Saline ... | reverse complement strand
GACTATTTAAAGGTTTCTATGTCGTCGGCAGTTTATTAAAATTTAAATTCAAACCATTAGATAATTCTGAAAAAAAATTAGAATTTATTGGAACTTCTAAAAGTTTATTAAATCTAAATTTTGGCTTAATAAAACTTTCAAAGGATTTTATAAATCTAAAATTAATGATTCTCTCGTCGCTGAACCATATTGCAATAAAAGGCAAACAAAAAAAAGAGTGTATTGAAATAGAAACTTTCTTATTAAAATTAAATAAGAGGGGTTTACTTTTCAAATGAAACATTAATCCACTTAATTTAGAAAAAAAAGAATTGCATTCTTTAACATCTATACAAAATTTTTTCCTTTTATAATTAAAATTAAATTTCATCTCATAATAAAAGATTTAATAGTTTAAAAATCTTTTAAAAATCTTTTAAAAATCTTTTAAAAATCTTTTAGAAAACTAAAAGAATCTCTTCTCTTCTGAATCTTGTATTTTAAGATATTTTTTATACATCTCTCGAACATTTTTTTCGCAAACATAATCATGATATTTAAATCCCCCACCAAAACTTTTTGGGATATGCATTAATTCATGTATCAAAGTTTTTATTCTCTCTTCTTCATTAAATTTATCAAATCTTTCAGAAATAACTTCTATGACATAAAATCCTTTTCTTCCCAAAGCAATTTGCATTGCTTTGCCTAAAGCATGGCATCTAGCAATTGTTCCTCGAGATTTAGAACCAAAACTTCTTAAACAAACAACCGAATGCAATTTAATATGGGGAAATAATTTTAAAACTAATTTATTAACCTTTGATTGGATATCGTCTGCAATTTCATATCTAATTTTCATTTTTAATTTATATTACTTCAATAATTTTTTTCTTATTTTTTAAACCTTTAATTATCTTTATTTTTTTATTAAAATATTTTTCTAATAATCTAATTAATTCTAAATTTGCCTTATTATTCTCTGCAAGATTTTTCAAGGAAACTGTATATTCCTCAGAGGAAACCATTTCTATCTTCTGTTTTTTAGAATTTGGTTTTACTTTAACATAGATTATCATTTTAAATATTAATCATAATAATTTTTCATAATGACTAAGAATTTTTAAAGCTTCCTTAATCATTTTTAAAATGATAAATAAAATAAAATCTAACCTTTTTCAACTTTATTTTAAAGAATTTGGTTCGACAGTTTATCTATTAAAAATAGAAAATCAAAATATACTTATAGATACTTCGTCTTCAAAAAATGAAAAGGAATTAATCAATGATTTAAAAAAACTAAATTTAAATCCAGAAGACATTAATATAATAATTCTAACACATCAGCATTGGGATCATAATGAGAATATTAATCTTTTTAAAAATGCAAAGCTCTACAAATATGAAAATATAAACCAACTACCAATAAAGAAATTTAAAATAATAAAAACACCAGGGCACACTAAAGATTCTATTGCCCTTTTATATAAAAAAATCTTATTTTCAGGAGATACTCTTTTCAATAATGGAATCGGAAGAACAGATTTCCCAGATTCAGAACCTGAAAAAATGAATGAAAGTCTTAAGAAATTAAAAAATTTGAATTATAAAATCCTTTGCCCAGGGCATATTTCTTAATTATTTTTTAAAATCATCTCTAATAAAGCCATTCTTATAAACAACCCATTTTCAGCTTGTCTAAAATAAGCTACCTTTTTATCATTTTCTTCAACCTCAAAAGGCAAGTCAATTTCCTCAACATGGGGTAAGGGGTGCATTATTCTTGCATTTTCTTTAATTAAATCCAAATTCTTCTCACTAATAACATATTCTCCCTTTGCTTTTTCATAATCTTCTAAACTAATTCTTTCTTTTTGAATCCTAGTCATATAAACAACATCAGCTTCTGGAAGAACTTTATTCAAGTTATTTTCTTCTCTAAAATTTACATTATGTTTTTTTAAATATTCCTTTATATCTTCTTTTATCTTAAGATTTTTAGGAGACACAAAAATTATTTCATTTCCCTTAAACTTCCCTAGTAAATAACATAAAGAGCGAACAGTTCTTCCTGATGCTAAATCTCCGACCATTAAAATTTTTAGATTTTCTAATCTGTTAAATTCCCTATAAATAGTATAAACATCTAAAAGTGCTTGAGTAGGATGCTGCCCTTTTCCATCACCTGCGTTTATTATTGGAATTGTGCTAACCTCAGAAGCTTGTTTAGCTGCACCGGTTTCAGAATGTCTTAAAATTATTATATCAGCATATTTTTCTAAAACTCTTATTGAATCTTGCAAAGATTCTCCTTTAACAGCAGATGAAAATTCTCTTGCATTTTCAGTTCCTATAACTTTCCCACCTAATTTTAACATAGCAGATTCAAAACTTAATCTAGTTCTTGTGCTTGGTTCATAAAATAAACTTGCTAAAATCTTCCCTTTTAAATTTTCTTCACAATTTTCTCTTAATTCATCTGCTCTTTTAAATAAACCAAAAAGAGTTTCTGGACTAAATTGTTGTGATTTAAGAACATGAAACATTTTATCTTTATTTATTTTTATTAAAAAATAAAAAACATTTATAAAAATAATTATACTCAAGAGTAATCATCTTGTCATTATTTCAAGCCCATCTCGATTTTTTAGTAAATGCTCCTTCCCTACTGCTTTTTTTGTTCTAATATCAATTGCTTTTACAAAATTATCCCCGATATCTGTATGAAGATGATAGGCAAAATCAAGTGCAGTAGTTCCTGGGGGTAATAAAAAACAATCTGGCAGAATATTTCCTTTAGAATCTTGTAATTTAGATCCTGCTGGAAAAACTGCAATATATCCTAACAAATCAAAAACAATATAATTTAAAATATTTTGAATCCCCGTATCTTTATAAATATTTAAAACTTTTTCTTGTATATCCCTTAAAGCACCCTCTTTTCTTTCATCTAAATTTTCTTTAATTATTTCGAAATCTGATTCCCCCGGGGTATATTTTATCAAGTGATTGTTATGTGCTTGCCTCAAAGCTAATTCAAAATCTGCAGAACAAGGTATTATTTTTATTTCAGGATAATTTTGTTTTAATTTTTCAAAATTTTCTTTTGCATTGGGTCTATCGCATTTATTTGCTGCAATAACTACTGGTTTTGAAAGATGCCTTAATTTATGAGCAAAGATTTTTAATTTTTCTTCACTCCACTCAAAAGGTTTTTTGAAATCATAATCTAATTTTAACATAATTTTTTTAACAGTCTCTTCTTTAACTTTGAGTCCTGAAAATTGATTTGCAATAGATTTTGCAAATTCTGCTTTAGTATTTTGCAATTTTTTAGAAAAACTTCTCCATACTTTTTTTAAAATTCCTAAATACCACAAATCTAATTCTTCCTCCAAAATCTCAACATCTTTTACTGGATTATAATCTTTTGTTTCTTTTCCTTCTGCATCTGTTTCTCCACTAATATCTACAATATGAATAAAAGCATCAGCACTTGATAGATTGTCTAAAAATTGATTCCCAAGACCCCTTCCTTCAGAAGCGCCTTTAACTAATCCTGCAACATCTATTAACTCTACTGGAACAAATCTCCACCCTTTTTGGTAATATCCTGTTCTTGGGTTACATCTCACCCCTAATTCATCACATAATGCTTTAATTTTAACATACCCTATACCTTGATTAGGTTTTATAGTTGCAAAAGGATACTTTGCAATAAGAACATCTGCAAGTGTTGCTGATTTAAAAAAAGTTGATTTTCCGGAACTAGGACATCCCACTAATCCAATTAACATAATTTATCAAAAAAAATATACTATAAAAGTTTATTGTAATTTATAAAAATTTATGAATTTTATGGAATTTATAAAAATTTATTATAATTTAAAATTGACCCAGATAAATTAATCCATATAAGAAAATTTAAAAACAATAAACCTTTTAGAAAAACGTGAGCCTGTAGCTCAGCCTGGTTAGAGCACTGCTCTTATAAGAACTTGTTTCGTTAGAAATAAATCATTCGAGGCACTTTGCTAAGAAAGGCAGGGGTCCCAGGTTCAAATCCTGGCAGGCTCATATTCATAGAACCCACAATAGATTAAAGATGACAAAAAAAAAGAATACAAAAAGAAAGAAGATAAATCAAAGAAAAAAAGAAGAGGACAAAAAATTATTCGCGTTTTTAGCGACTTTCTTAAGTCTTGTTGGTTTTGTTATAGCTTTAATTGTTAAAAGAAAAAATGCTTATGTTCTATATTATGCTAAGCAAAGTTTAGTTATTTTTGTCTTCGGAGTCATTGCTGGAATCATTAGTAATATTTTAGAATGGATTCCAATAATGGGTGGTTTGATTAGGTTTGCCTTAAATATTTTAATCTTTATTGTATGGTTAATAAGTTGGATTAATGCGTTAAGTGGAAAAAAGAAAGAAATTCCAATTATAAGTTATTGGTCTAAAAAAATTAATTTATAGTCTCAATCTTTAAGTAATGGATAATCAGTAATAGGTAGTAAGTAATAAACAATAAGCAATAATTTTAAAAGCAGAAATTCTTTAAGAAAATTAAGCCCCTGTAGTGTAGTGGCCAAGCATTCTGCCCTTTCGAGGCAGGGACCTGGGTTCAAATCCCGGCGGGGGCATTTTTCTATAAAAAGTTTGAGCCTGTGTGAAGAATTTAAAGAGAATAACTTTATTAAACAAATAAGTTTATTGAGATTATGAAAATTAATTTCTACGAAGAATTTCCAAAAAAAGAAAATCTTAAAAAACTTGAATTAATAAAATTTAGAAGCAAACTATTTATGGCATCTAACTCTTTACAAGAATTTCAGGAATTAGATAAAAGAGTTAAAAAAATTAATAAAAAAACTGATTGTATGTATTGGCCGATTGTGAAAAATTCTTATTGGATTTCTCCGTTTTCTAATACTAAGGATTTGATAGAATTATTTGATGAATTAAATAGATGCAATAATCATTTATTAATAGATTTGGAAATGCCCTTAAATAAGAAACTAATTTTAAAAAATATTTTTAATCATTTTAAAAATAGAAGATTGATAAAAGATTTTTTAGAAAAAAATAAAAGTAGAATTACAACAGCCCAATTTCCTTCTTCTATAATCTCTTTATTTATGAAAATTTTAGGCTTAGATTATAATATTAATATAAAAAAAAGTCTTATGTGGTATTCAAGTATGAATTCAAATATTGTAAATAAAAATATAAGAAAGAATCTAATAAAATTAAAAGACAAAAAGAATTATTCTATAAGTCTTGGAACCATCGCTATTGGAATATTAGGCAATGAGCCTATTTTATCATCAGAAAACTTAGAAAAAGATTTGGAATTTGCTAAAAAGGCTGGTTTTAATGAAATAATTATTTTTAGATTGGGTGGATTAAATAAAGATTATATAAAAATTATAAACAAATTTCAAAATAAAAGAGAGGAAAAAGCAAGAAATAACTTGAAAAAGTAAAATCCCCTGAACAATTCTTAATAGAAACCATTATATAATCAGTAAGATTGGTCTTACTACAATGGCAAACATAGGCATAACAAAAATGAGCTCTAAAGGACAAATAGTTATCCCCAAAGAACTTAGAAAAGGGATAAAAGAAGGAGAAGAATTCATAATAATAAAAGATAAAAATAGAATTATCTTAAAAAACACTAAAGATTTTAATGAAAATATAAAAGAGGATTTAGAATTTGCTAAAAGAACCGAGGATGCTTGGCAAAGAATCGAAGCTGGAAAAGGCATAAAAATGGATTTTGATGCTTTCATTAATAAAATGAAAAAATGGTAGAGATTATTTTCGACTCCAAATTCAAACAAATATTCTCTAAAATTAAAGATAAATTAATAAAAGAAAAAATAATAAAACAGATTTCTAAAATCAAAAGAAATTCAGTAGTCGGTAAATCAATGAGAAATGTAAGAAAAGGAACTAAAGAATTATATATCAAACCTTTTAGATTATCTTATGCCCATCATATCCCCTCTGCCACTATTTTTATCTTAGATTTATATCATAAAAAGAAACAATAAAAAATCCAAATAATGGACTTCATTAGAAAACCATTAAATTCACAAGAAATATTTACTAAAAACCTTCTAAAAATAAAAACTATTTTTTAAATTTTGGCCTTATTTTATTTTCTCTTTCTCTGGTTTATAAATTAAATTTGAAGAATATGGTGCTCCCTTAGAGTAATCTGGATTTAAACTAACACCTAGTGGCCCCAGAGGCAAGTCCAAATCTCGCATAATCTCTTGAAGAATTCCGCCTATACGAACCGGAATTCCTTCTACTTCTTGAAAAGCACCCATAACAATAAGTTGTGGAAGTTCACAATCTTCACATGCTACTTCAACAGGATTCATTCCAGCATCATACCCTTCTTTTATAAGATTAGCTAAATCATTATAAGTGCCATCATTCCTAAAGAATAATTCTTCTACCATAATTTATAGTGTAAATCATTGTTTTTAAATCTTACCATAGTGAAGTGGTTACATATTCCAAGAAAATCTTCTTAAAATACTAAAGATTATCTTTTAAAAACACACAAAATTCTATTCAACAGTTACAGACTTTGCTAAATTTCTTGGCTTATCCACATTAATCTTTTTCAAATCAGCAATATGATATGCTAATAATTGCAATGGAATTATATTAATTATTGGAGATAGTTCTTCTTTTGTTTTTGGAACTTTAAGAACAATTTCTGCAAGACCCCTTAATCTTTCATCATTTTCGTCTGTAATTACAATAATTCTTCCACCACGTGCTTTAACTTCTTCAATATTATTTAATATTTTTTCATAATTTTTTCCTTTTGAACAAATAAAAATAACTGGCATCTTCTTATCAATCAAAGCTATTGGCCCATGTTTCATTTCTGCAGCAGGATATCCTTCTGCATGAATATAAGAAATTTCCTTAAGTTTTAATGCTCCCTCCAATGCTACAGGAAAATTTATCCCCCTCCCTAAATAAAGACAATTTTTAATTTTTTTAAACTTCTTTGCAATTTTACGAATTCTAAAAGATTTATTTAAAACTTCTTTAATCTTTTCAGGAAGATTTTTTATTTCTTCTAAAAAAGAATCATCTAACTTAATATTTTTTTCTTGATTTACAAATAAACCAAATAAAATAAGTGTTAAAATCTGACAGCAAAAAGCTTTAGTACTTGCAACTCCAATTTCTGGTCCAGCATGAATATAAATTCCAGAATCTACTTCTCTGGAAATCGTAGATCCAACAACATTAACAATTCCTAAAGTTTTTGCTTTTTTCATTTTTGCTAATTTAAGTGCTGCGAGAGTATCTGCAGTTTCTCCAGATTGAGAAATAACAATAATTAAATCACTTTTTTTAATAATTGGATCTCTGTATCTAAATTCAGACGCATAATCTACTTCTACTGGAATTTTTATTAGTTTCTCTAAAATATATTTTCCAATTAATGCAGAATGCCAACTAGTTCCACAAGCCACAATTATTATTTTTTTTAAAGATTTAACATTTAAATTTAAAGTCAATTTAAGTTCATTCTTAATTTTATTTTGCATTACTCTCCCACGTAAAACATTTTCTAATGCTTTTGGCTGTTCAAAAATTTCTTTTAACATAAAATGTTTAAAATGGGCTTTTTCTATTTCATTCACCCCCCATTTAATATTTGAAATTTCTTTATTTAATATTTTTCCTGAAAAATTACTAACTTGATAATTATCTGCTTTAATAACTGCCATTTCATCATCATTTAAATATATTATTTTTTTTGTGTATTCTAAAATTGCAGTCACATCTGAGGCTATAAACATTTCATTATCGCCCACCCCAATAACTAAAGGAGAACCTTTTTTAGCAATAAGTATTTTTTCTTCTCTTTTGCTAATAACTGCCAAACCATACGTCCCTTCAACAAGATTCAAAGTTTTCCTTAAAGCAGATTCTAAAGAACTATTTTTATAAAATTTTTCAATTAAATGAGCAAATATTTCAGAATCAGTTTCAGAGATTATTTTATGGCCTTCTTTTTCTAATAATTTCTTTAAAGGAGAATAATTTTCTATAATCCCATTATGAACAATTGCAATTTCATTGTTACAATCTAAATGTGGGTGGGCATTTATTTCATTGGGTTTTCCATGAGTTGCCCAACGAGTATGTGCTATTCCAAAACATCCTTTTAAAACTTTAATTTTGGATTTATCAGAAATCTCAGAAATTTTACCTTTTTTCTTTATAATATTTAATTTATTATTTTGAACAGTACATAAACCAATACTATCATAACCTCGATATTCTAATCGCTTTAAACCCTTAATTAATAAAGGAAATGCTTGTCTTTTCCCAATATATCCAACTATCCCACACATAATTAATAAAAATCAAAACTTATTTTAAATCTTTTTAATCAAAATGAGTACTAAATAGTAAACAATAAAAGATTCTAAGCAATAATCAAAATAAATACATTTAAAAATAAAAGATACCATAAGAAAATATGAATTTCAAATTAATTGGGAGTTTTCCCCATCACTAGAAACAAAAAACAAATTCTTAGTTTAAACTTTAATTTTTCTTTTTTCAACCCCCTTGAAAACAATCCGCAAACTTATTATACTAAAAATTACTTTAATTATATCCAAGATTATTTAAAAAATATGGCGGTTGTAGTATAACGGTTATTACGTACGGTTGTGGTCCGTAAAAAGAGAGTTCAACTCTCTCCTTCCGCTTTTTTAAAAAATAAAATAATTCAAATAAACTAAAAAAATAAGTAAAATGGAAACTGTAAAAGGCTTTAGAGATATAGAAAATTCGACTAAAAGAAATTCAATTAGAAACATAATTGAAGAGACTTTTAAATTATATAATTTTATTCCTGTTGAAACACCAATAATAGAATATAAAGAATTTGTTAAAGGAGAAAACTCAGATGACGAGGCAGTAAGCGATATTTTCAAACTACAAGACAAAGGAAAAAGAAATTTGGCTTTAAGGTATGAATTTACATTTCAATTAAAAAGACTAACGAAAAATAAAAAATTCCCGTATAAACGTTATCAAATTGGTCCAGTTTTTAGGGATGAGCCAATTACAAAAAATCGTTGGAGACAATTCACTCAATGCGATGTAGATATTATTGGGTCTTCATTAAAAGATGAGGCAGAAATTTTAAAAATAACCTCAGAAATTTTGAAAAAATTAGAAATGAATTTTACAATTAATTATAATAATAGAAAAATGCTAAATGAAATATTAGATGAGCAGAAAATTAAAGAGAATTATAGGGAACAAATTCTAAGAGAGATTGATAAAATAGACAAACAATCTGAAAAAGAGACAATAAAAAAATTAAAAAAATATAAAGCAGAAAAAATCTTTACAATTCTTAAAAAACCTAGAAAATATTTTGAAAGATATAAAAATTATAAGGAAATAAAAGAATTAGAAGAATTCTGTAAACTATATAATATTAAAATAAACTTTGCTCCAACCCTAGTAAGAGGGCTTTCATATTATAATGGAACTATTTTTGAAGTAAAATCAGATTTAAAAGAAACTATTGTTGCAGGGGGAAGTTATTTAATTAATAATATTCAATCTACTGGAATCTCTTTTGGATTAGATAGATTAGAATTATTATCTAAAATTTCTATAAAAAATAAAAAAATACTGATAATTTCTTTGGGACAAGATAAAAAGGCAATTAAAATTGCTGAGAACATTCGTTCTGAAAAAATTCCTGTGCAAATTTCTTATAAAAAACCAGGAAAAGCATTGGAATATGCAAATTCATTAGATTTTCCTTTAGTAATTTTTATTGGAGAAAAAGAAATAAAAGAAAAAAAATTAAAAATTAAAAATATGGAAACAGGAAAAGAAAAAACCATTCCTGAAACTCAATTAATTAAATTTTTGCAGAATCCCACTTTTAATTAGGCTTTCATTGGGCTTTCTTATTTCAATAATCAAATTTTTCTTTGAAAATTTGTTATGCTCTTCTTGAGAATATATTTTTATAATTTTAAATCCAATTTTTTTGAGTAGACTAATAAGTTCTTTCTTCTCATAAAGGTAATAATATCTAAAATAAGATTTATAATTTTCTTTCCAAACCATATAAATTTCTTTTTCACAATTTTTAAAGAATTTACAATTGTAATCCCAAACAGAAATCAAAGCTCTGGCATTTGGTTTTAAAATTCTATAAAATTCCTTAAGAGAATTCTCTCTTTTTTTTAAATTTTCTAAACAATGTAATGTAGAAATATATAATCCATAATCAAAAAAATTATCTTTGAAATTTTTCCGATCTAATTTTTCAATGAAATCTACAAAAAATTTTGCAATAATTTTATTTTTCTTGGCGTATTTCCTCGCAGAATTAATTTGTTCTTTAGAAAAATCAACACAATAATATTTTAAATTCTTATTAAAAATCAGATTTCTACCATTTCCACAACCAAAATCAATAATATTCCCTTTTTTATTTTTTAAAAAATCAATAATCTGCGGAATTTTCTTAACCACATAAATCCCCCAAGGTTTTGAAATCTTCTCCCAAATTTCTCTTTGTGTTGGTTTTTTAATTAAATTTTTCTTGAAATCTTTTTTATTAAAGATTTTTTGTGAATTTAAGCTTCTCCCCTTCAAACTTTTCTTTTTTATCATTTCAATTCCCATCATAAAAAACAAGTAATATAGTTTTAAAAAACATTGGGATTAAATTATAGGAAATGTTTTTAAGAGAGCCCCTATAATAATTACTACTCTAAAATATTATTTTAAAACCTTGAAACTTCTCTAATAATAAAAAAAATAAAATGGAACTTCCAAAAAGAAATGAAATAAGAAAACCAACAAAAACACTCGCAGGAGTAACTCCTATTGCAGTTATGTGTAAACCAAAAAAATGCAAACATGGAACCTGTGTTTACTGCCCAAGTTTAAATGTGCCTCAATCATATACCCCTAAATCCCCCCCAGTATTAAGGGCAAAAATATTAAATTATGACCCATACAAACAAATAAAATCAAGATTAAAAGCATTCAAATTAATGAACCATCCCACTGAAAAAATAGAATTAATTGTGATGGGTGGAGATTTTTTAGAATACCCTTTGGATTATCAATATGACTTCATAAGGGACTGTTATAATGCTTTAAATAATAAAAAATCAAGAACATTAGAACAAGCAAAAAAATTAAATGAAAAAACAAAACATAGGTGTGTGGCCTTATGTATAGAAACAAGGCCAGATAATTGCAATGATCTTGAAATAAAACGACTTTTAGAATTTGGTTGCACAAGAGTTGAAATTGGTGTTCAATGTTTAAGCAATAAAATTTATAAAAAAGTAAATCGAGGGCATGATTTACAAACAGTAATAAATGCTACTAAAAAATTAAAAGATTCTGGATTTAAAATAGGATATCATATGATGCTTGGACTTCCAGGCTCAAATGAAAAAAAAGATTTCCAAATGTTTAAAGAATTATTTAAAAATCAAAAATTCAAACCAGATCAACTAAAAATTTATCCATGCCAAGTTATTCAAGGAGCAAGATTAGTAGAATGGTATAAAAAAGGCTTTTACAAACCGTATTCAAAAAATCAAACCCAAAAATTAATAATTAAAATTATGAAATTAATACCAAATTATTGTAGGGTTATGAGAATAATGAGGGAAATTCCCCCAGAGTTCTTAGTTGCAGGCATAATAAGAATAGATTTAAGAAGAGATATTGAATCAGAATTAAAAAATTCAAAATCAAAAAATAAAATAAAAGAAATTCGTTTTAGAGAAATTGGTTTTGCAATAAGAGACAAAAAGATTAATGAAAAAATAGAGACTAAATTAAAACTAAAAATTACAAAATATAATGCTTCAAATGGAAAAGAATATTTTTTAGAATTTGTAAATAAAAATAATATTATTTTTGGCTTATGCAGATTAAGAATTATTAAAAATAACAAAACAAAACAAAAACAAGCAATGATCCGAGAATTACATGTTTATGGAAAAGAATTAGAAATTAGTAAAAAATCTAACAATATAAAATTAAATATTCCGGAATTAAATAATCAAAAATTTATTCAAAACATTCCCGCCCAACATAAAGCCCTTGGGAAAATGCTTATGAAAAAAGCAGAAGAAATTACAAAGAAAAACAAAATAAGAGAATTAAAAGTTATCTCTGGAATTGGTGTAAGAGAATATTATAGAAAATTAGAATATTTTTTAGATGCACAAGGGGTTTATATGGTGAAAAGATTTAATACTTAATTAAGAAAATAAATATTTAAAAATAAAAAGATTAGATTTTAATTATGCTGATGGTGATTCTAGAATACACAAACCATCTTCACATGTTTCACCAAATGGGCAAACACAATCTAAAATATTTTCGCAACCATTTGACAACCCGGTTCCACATTCAATTCCTTCATCTTCTAATAATGTTAAACAAGTAATATCAGGAACACAAAGGGGAGGGGTTCCACCACTATCCACAGCAATTTCTTCAGCACTTAATGGACAAGCATTTTCTCCAATTTTTGTTGCAACTTGAACTTTATCACCAGCTTCTAAAGTAATACTAGAAAAAATATAGGTCCCAAGTTGTTCTAAATTAAAAGGTTCCTCAACTATTTTTTCACCATTTACATATAAAACAAGGCCCGTAACATTTGTTCCTGAAGCACCAGGATTTCTTGTTATAAGAACTGTCTCAGTACTAGAATCTGCTTCTGAAACAATTACATTTAAATTTGTGCAAGAAACTCCAGCAATTATTTGATCACTAGAATCTTTTATAGATTTATTAACAACTTGCCATACAATAACCATTGCTGCTAATACTAAAAGAATTATTAAAATTGTTGTGATAATCTGCGCTTGTGCTTTTTTCATACAACTCTTTTTTATCATATAAAGAATAACTTAAAAGTATTTATAAATGTTTCGTGAAAAAATGTTTCTTTATTTACTGAACTAATCTCTAGGGATTAATATTCAAAACTAAATTTTTTCGGCATACAATAAATAAAATTAATAATAAAGCCTTTCAACTTATAAAATAAAAAACTAATCCTAATTAAATCTAGATTACTAACTATAAAAAAATTAAAAAAAATTAAAAAAAATTAAAAAAAATTAAAAAATACTTAAGCAACAGTATATTCTGTGCTTGGAGAACAAGCTGCATCATTAGAAAGTATTGCACCAATCTTAATTTTATCTCCTGGAGCAAGTCCAACATAAGTAATTAGTACAGTATCTAATTCTTTTAAATTTCCGTCAGGGCTTACTGTATTTCCTTCATTTTCTCCATTAATAAAAAGAACAACTTCCTTTATTTCTGCATTGGAATTTCCTGGACTCCTTAATACAGTGATTACATTACCGTCTACATTTGAAACAGTTATATCTAAACCAACGCAGTCCATTGCACTCTCAATTTGATCACTTGATTGTTTTATAGATTTATTAACAACTTGCCATACAATAACAACTGCTGCTAATACTAAAAGAATTATTAAAATTGTTGTAATAATTTGCGCTTGTGCTTTTTTACTATTCATCTCTTTTCTACCTCCTTTCAGATTCCTTTAATAAAACCAATTTCTCAAAGAAAAAAGAGTTTATAAAGATTCTCATAACTTCGACTTAAAATGAATTTCTTTGTTAAAATTATCTAAAACCTCAAAAAAATCTTTTTGGCTAATAATTTTATCTGCTTCTGAAATTCCCCTTTGTTCAACAAATTTCCAAAAAACCTCTGGAGAATATTTATTTTTTAAAGAAGCAACAGTTGGAAGTCGAGGATCATCCCACCCAGAATATTTACCTTTTTCAATATCTTGCCTTATTTTGCTTGCAGATAGTTCAAAATCTTTAAAATGCAATCTTCCAATAAAAGCAATCCAAGGATATTGTTTTTCTTTTCCTAATGCTTTATAAATCATTTTTTGTCTTTCTGCATTATCTTTATGATCTTTTCCTCGGATGATATGGGTCACTTTCATTTCAATATCATCGACACTTACTGCAAGATTCATTAAAGGCCAAACAAAATATTTATTTCCTTGCAATGGATGTTTTGTTTTATTAATCCTTGCCAATGGAAAATCCCTCATTGCCGGATTTTTATGATTTAGGTTTGATTTAAATCTTAAAACAGCTTCCCCAGAATCATAATTGTTCCCATTGTTTTTATTTAACATTTTTTTCCATCTTATCAATTGTTCTTTCTTAGATAAATTTCTACAAGGACAAGAATTTTTATTTAAAATTAATTGTTTAAATTTTTCTTTCTCACAGGTACAAACATAAACACTATTTTTATCCAATAATTTTTCAACATATTTATAATAAAGATTCATCCTATTTGATTGAATAAGGATTTTTACATTATTATCACATAACCATTTTGCTTCTTCCTCAATCATTTTATAGGCTGGTTTATAGATATTTTCTGGATTGGTATCTTCAATTCTAATATAAAATTTCCCACCATACTTTTTAACGTAAAGAAAATTTGGCCCAATAGCTAAAATATGCCCTAAAGTCAATGCCCCACTTGGAGAAGGAGACATCCGGGTTATAATCCCTGATTTTTTAATATTTAATAATTCTGGTAATCCCTGCCTTGTTTTTCTATATGTAATAAACTTTTCATAATTTTTGAATTTAATTCTTTGTTTATTAAGAGAAAGAAGATTAATTTCCTTAAGACTTTGATTAATTTTAGGAATTACTTCTTTTATATTATTTTTTTTTAACCCAAAATTAAATAAAGAATTTATAACAGAATTTAAAGTGGCAATCCCTTGATGTTCAATTGCATTTTTTAAAACATAAGCTTTTATTATGTTTTTTTTAATTTTCAAATTTTCAGGAATTTCTTTGTCTTTTTTATCTTCCATATTATAAAAGTTATTTATTTTATATAATTTAATAAAGTTATTCTTATTTTAAAATTTATTGTAAATTCTCATATGCTTGATTTTTTCTCATTGATTAAATTATTCTTCCTTGTTGTTTATTATTTCTTCTTTTGCACTGACTATCTCTTCTTCAAGTTCTGATTCTAATTCTTTTAAAAAAAGCTCTTTGTTTCCTTCAAAAGAACTATATAAAGAAACCCAAATTTCCTCAAGATGCCTCTCCTGACCCAACCATAATTTTTTATTATTACTTAAATGTAAAAGTGGAAGAAAGCAAGCTAATCTTTCTTCTCTTTGAGTTCCAATTAATTTTGAATATTCAATTCTATCAGAAATAATTTTTGAATCTTTTGCTGGTTTTTTAGATTGCTTTAAAACAGTTAAGATTTTTACATACAAGGTTCTAATTCTATCTTTTAAATCAATTTTTTTAAACTCTGGAAAATCTATTTCTGAAAGTTTTTTCGCTCTCCTTAAATTAACTTCTTTTTTTATTTTTCTAGATTCTGTTTTGATTGCTTTATCTAACGCCTTCATTAACTCATCTAACGTCACTTTTTTAAATCTTGGAAGCGGGGTTTTTGGGATTAACATTGGAAGATTGTCCTCATCTATTTCAATGGATTCAATTATATTCTCTTTTTTTTGTTTTTTTCCAAATAAAATCTCATCAATTGTTTTTAGATGTCTATTCAATAAAAAATCTGATTTAATCCTCAATAAAAGTGCTGCAGCCAATAAAACTTTGCTAGAAATATAAAAATCAGATTCTTCTAAATATAGAATCCTTTCAAAATATTTATTAGTTAATTGAATAATATTAATATCCCAAGGATCTAATTGTTCGCTATTAATTAAATCATAAATAATCGTATGCCAATCTGGATTTTTATCTGTAATTATACTATAAAGTTGGTTTTGATCTATTCTTTCGCTTATATTTTTCTCCTCTTTTATTTGATCTTTCATTTTACTAAAATCTTTTGCAATTCTTTTATGATAAATTACTCTTTAAATTTATCTTTATTATTTAAATAACCTCCTTTAATTTGTTTCTCAATTTTATTCTGATTATTATTTTTGCGTTTTTGCGATTATTTTTGAACTATTATAAACTAAATCCCTAATTTAAATAAATAAAAGAGAAAAAGGCAGGGTATTAACTTATAAGTGGTAAAACAACCGAAAGCTTTAAATAGTTCTTATCTTTGATTATTTTATCACCTCTTTTTCCCAGAAGAGTCAGGACATATATGTTTTTTATATGACACCGACCCTTCTCGGGTTTGTTAAACTTCTAAAATATATCAATAAAAATATTAAAATGAAAAACCACTTTAGCCTATCTGAAATTGTTAGAAGCAGTTTTCTTATGAAAGAAACCCTTCCAAATCAAATCAGAAAAGAAGAATATCCTTTTCACTATAACTTGAATATTAGGGAAACAGATTATCCTAAAGAATTTGAAAGGGCTGGCGAGTTCCAAATTTCAAAAATTGTTGGGGAATTAATTGATTTTTCTTTTGAAAAAATCTTTAATATTAAACCCTCTAAAATAATCCCTAAAAAAATTGACTCAGAAATATTTAATAAAAAGGTTCCAGAAGTTTGTGTTAGAACAGGGAGAATTAATGGGCATTATTCAATTGTAATAAAAAATAATGGCTCTAAATTGACTCCAATTCAAATAAAAAATTTTGAAAAAGATCATTTAGAAATTACCCGAGCCCTAAATCAATTTGGTGGCAGATTAGAAATTCATAGTGGACCTTCAAAAACTTTATATCATATCTTTATTCCAACACCTTTAAAGAACAAAATTTATTATTAAAATCTTATTAAAAGAATAGATAAACCAATTTAAAATTTTATTTTTCTTTATTTTCCAAAAAAAATTCAGTATAATGGCATTTTCCGCAATAAAGCCGATTTTTAGCCTTCATTAAAAAAACTCCAGGCCCACATCTCGGACAAAATTTTTCCCTCTTTAAAATATCTCCTTCTATGATATATTTTTTATATTTTTTTGAAGTTGGTTTATTCTTATGTGGTTTTTTTCCTTTATTTTCTTTTGCCATATCACATAAATCAAAAAAAGAGTTTTTATATGTTTTGTTTGAAAAAGATTAAAGACAATTTCAAATCTTTTAAAATTTGATATATAAAATTTTTATTCTTAAACTACAAATTCTTAAAAAATTAATTTTAAAATATTTTTAAAGTATTCTTAAAGTATTCTTAAAAAAAGAATCAATAAAGCAACAATTAAAATAATTTTTCCTAATTTAATGAAGAATTTTTTTCTCTCAACAATCCATCTTTCAATCTCTTTTATATCTTCCTCAAATTTTCCTTCAAATTTTTCTTCAACTTTCTCAAGATCTTTTTCTAAATCCTCGCCTAATTTTTTTAACCCCTTATTTTTAGAAGTTTTTAGAATTTTTCTTTTTTTTAATTGATTATTTTTTTTGACCAATAATTTATTATTATTCATATTTCTAAGAAATAAAGAGAATTTATAAATATTCTTATTGAAAAGAAAATTTTCGCTGACACTTAAAATTTATTATTTTCCCGGTTCTTCCTTAGATTCTTCCTTAGATTCTTCTTTATGTTCTTCATTAATTTTTTCTTTTGGTTCTTCTCTGCTTTCTTCTTTAGGTTCTTCTTTATGTTCTTCTTTAAGTTCTTCTCTGCTTTCTTCTTTAGGTTCTTCTTTTGGTTCTTCTTTGCTTTCTTCTTTTTCTATTATTTTTTCATCTTTATCAGAAGATTTTTTTGCTCTTTCTTGTTTTTTTAATTCTTGCTCCTTTTTTCTCTGCTTTCTTGTTTTTGGAATTGTTTTTTTTAAATCATCTGCAGAATCATAAATATCTGCATGTATTTCAAAAACTTGTCTTCCAAAAAAACTTTTTATATTATAAACGAAAATTACTTCCAAAGGTTTATTGAATTCTTCTGAAATAAATTTTTTAACTCCTTCATTGCTTGGCGAATCTTTAGAATCTAATTCAAATATCAATTCCCTTCTCCTTAATAAATCATTTCTAAAATCTTTTTTAATGTTCATTTTAAACTTTAATTGCATAAATTCCTTTTTTATTTTTTTTAAGTTTTTGAGCAATCTCAGAATTTTCTGGATCAATTATTTCTACCTTTCCCTTAAATCTCTCTGTTACTTCTTTGTTTTCGCAATTAGGACAAAAAGCCCCAACATAAATTAATCCACAATTTTTACATGCTTTTTCCTTTGACATTTTTTTATTTTTTGTTTTATTTTTTAGACACTAATTTCTTTATTTTATTCTTATCCCCTAATTTTTGATCTTCTTTTATAAATCCCTTTGATTTTTTCTTTGCTTCAAGAATCCAATCTAATTTTCCCAATCCTGGTTGCCGCATAGTTAATCCAATTTTCGGGCCTTCTCCACGATAAGAGAGTGCAACAATCCTCGCTAAACAAAGATCCCCTTTCTTCAAAATCTTTTTTGAATCTTTACCTAATAAAGCCTCAGAGGTTGAAAAACTAACATAATCATCCATTGTTTGGCTAATATGAATCATGCCCTTCATAGCTCCTAAATTGATAAAAGCCCCAAAATTAGTGATTTCATCGATGATTCCAAAAACTAATTCTTGTAATTCTGGTTTCCAAACAATTAATTTAAATCTAGAATTGTAATATGCTGCACCATCCCCTGGGATAATAATTCCATCACCAACTTCTAAAACTGAAATCACCCCTAAAACTTCTCCAAGTTCTTTATCATGATAATTGGTATATGTTTCCTGGAGTTGCTTTGCAACAGAATCACTAGTCTTAAATCCAAATAGTCTTGGTTCTACCCTAACATAATCCTCAATTTCAATTATATAAAACATTTTAAAAATATATGAAAAAATAGACTTATAAAACTTATGCTTTAAAGACCATTTATCATAAGCCCAAACTGAGAGTCGAACTCAGGACCTTATGCTTACGAAGCATATGCTCTACCAACTGAGCTATTTGGGCAGTTTAAAATTAGACTACCTTGTGCTCATTTAAATTCTTTGGAAGCCAATCCATCTTAATAACATCCCCCACTAAGGTCTTAGTATTTTGTGTTAAACCATCAAACCAGCTAAAGTATGAACTAAAAAAAAGACCAACATTTTCTTTTGTATTTAATTTTAAATTATTATTAGACACAATAAAAAAAGCTCCAAAAAATAAGAAAATTAAAAGAAACATTAAAACTTTCATTTTTCTATTTTTTCAAAATATTTTAAGGTATTATTTATTTTATTTGTTGAAATATTTTTATCCAAGGAAGTCCAATTTAAACTAATAATTTTCCCAGTAATTAGTTTTACATTATTAAAGGCATTTCCAAGCCAAGAATAATAAATATTTGCAGATTCTAAAAGATTCTCTGTAGAATTCGTTTTAAGATCATAATTAACATTTATCAATGATAAACTACCATAAACAAATAAAACTAAAATTATTAAAACTATAATAAAAATTTTATGCTTTACATATTTAATTTTAACAACAAAGATTGCTAAGACCACTAATGCTAATATAATAATCCAACTTATCATCTTGCTTTTGTAAGGGATTCTTCTTATAAAAAGATTTTGGTAAGTAATCCTTATTTTGAAATAGTAAATAAAATTGCCCTAATAAAATTTACCCAGAAGATTTATATATAAATTTTAGTTTGATTGAAGATGACCCTAAAAAAAGATAAAATAACCATTTCTAAAATAAATGATTATTATGATATTCTTATTAAAGCATTAAAAATCGCTAAAAAATCTATTGCAAAACCAAAAGAACAATCTGCAAAAGAAATTTTTTTGATGGTAAAATCCTATATCTCAGACTCACAATATTTCAAAGAAAAAAAAGATTATGTTAATTCTTATGGTTGTTTGAATTACGCTTATGGTTGGTTAGATTGTGGTGCAAGATTAAAAATTTTTTTAGTAAAAGATACTAATTTATTTACTATCTAAAACTATTTGAAAAGTTTTAAATAAACAAAATTGATTAATTAACTATGAAAAAAAAGATTGTTGTGATTAGTTTGGGTGGAAGTTTAATAATTCCCAACAAAATTGATGTAATCTTTTTAGAAAAATTCAGAAAAATCTTGATCCAAAATAAAAGAAAATATAAATTTATAGTTGTTTGCGGCGGTGGAAAAACCGCAAGAGATTATATTAAAGGCTTAGAAAATCAATCCATTAGACAAAAAAATTTTCTCCAAGGTTTTTTAGGCATTTGTACAACTAGATTAAATGCCAGATTTTTGACTTATTTTTTTGGAAAAGAAGCAAATCAAGGGACTCCAAAAAACATGAAACAAATTAAAAATCTTCTAAGATATCATAATTTTATCTTCTGCGGTGCTTTAAGATATGCAAAAAATGAAACTTCTGATGGAACCTCTGCTAAACTTGCACATTATTTTAATACTATTTTTATTAATCTAACAAATATTCCAGGACTTTATGATAAAAATCCAAAAAAATTTAGAAATGCAAAATTTATCCCAGAAATTTCTTACAAAGATTTCTTAAAAAAAGCAAAAGAAATAAAATTTAAACCAGGACAACACTTTGTTTTAGATCAAAAAGCTGCAAGAATTATTAAAAAATATAATATCCCCACCCATATACTTGGGCCAGATTTAAAAAATTTAAACAATCTTTTAAATCACAAACATTATATTGGAACGAGGATATTTTAAATTACAAACATTATATTGGGACTAAGATATTTAAAATCACCAGCATTCTGTTGAAACTAAAATAAAATCTATAAAAAAAGAATATGGAAAATCTTTATAAAATAATTAATAATAAAAATTTGGATTTAGTTAGAAGAGAAATCAAAAGAGAAAAAGAATTTCAAAGAAAAATTATTGTTCAAGCACAAGATACAAAATTCAATAGAAAAATTCTAGAAAATAAAGACGTAAATGTTTTACTTTCTCCAGAATTTAGAAACTTAAATGATAGACTAAAACAAAGAAACTCTGGTCTAAATGAAATTTTATGCAGAATTGCAAAAAAAAATAATATTTCCATTGGAATTGATTTTAAAAAAATAATAGACTTACAAAAAAAAGATAAAGCAAAAATTCTTTCGAGAATAATTCAAAATATCTCTCTTTGTAAAAGAATTGGAACTAAAATTTTAATAATAGATAAAGAAAAATTTTCAAAACAAGAGATTTTTTCTTTTTTCTTAAGTTTAGGTTGTTCAACAAAAAAAACAAAAGAAATCTTTCTGAATGCGCCTTAGTTTATTTTTTATATAAATTTATAAAACCCTTCAACTATTGAAATTTATGCCTGAAGAAAAAAAAGATATTGAAAAAATAATAGATTCTCTCTCACCAAATGAAAGAAAAATAATAAATTTTATTCATCTGAAAAATTTTGAAGAATTAAAAAAGAAGAGTGATTTAGATTATGCAGCAATTATGAGGGCCTTAGAATTTTTATCGAATAAAAATATAATCAAAATAAACATAAAAAAAGAAAAAATAATTGATCTAGGTGTAAATGGAATACTTTATTTAAAAAAAGGGCTACCTGAAAGAAAACTTATTAATCTAATTATTCAAAAAAATAGTATTTCGCTTTCTGATGCAAAAAAAAATTCTCTTCTTAGTGATAATGAATTTGCAGCAGCATTAGGTGTTTTAAAGAAAAAACTCTTTATTGATTTGAAAGATAAAATAATTATTTTAAATTCAAAAAAACAAGAAATTATCAAAAAAACTATCGAGGAAAAATTTTTAGAAAATTTACCTAAGTCTTTTAATGAATTATCTCCTGAAGAAAATTATGCCTTTAATAATCTTAAATCAAGAAAGAATCTTGTAATTTTAAAGTATAAATCTTTAGTAAATTTCTCTTTAACTGATCTTGGTGAAGAAATTACAAAAAGAGACTTATCAGACTCTTCCAAAATGATTGAAGGCGTTACCACAGAAATCATAAAAAATTCTCTTTGGAAAAATAAAAAGTTTAGAAGATATGATATTCAAAGTAAAGTCCCAGAAATTTCTGGAGGAAAGATTTATTTTGTTGAACAAGTAATTGATTATGCTAAAAGAATTTGGACTGAAATGGGTTTTAAAGAAATGGCTGGTGATTTGATTCAACCTAGTTTCTGGAATTTTGATGCCCTATTCACACCACAAGACCATCCAGTAAGAGAAATGCAAGATAGTTTTTTTATAAAAAATAATAGTTCTAATTTAAGCAAAGGAAAAATTGAAGAAAATATAATTAATAAAATAAAAAAAGCTCATGAAGGGGGAATAGATGGAAGCAAGGGCTGGCAATATAGTTGGGATAAAAATATTGCGCAAAAAAATTTATTAAGAACTCACACAACATGTCTTTCTATTAAAAAACTTTTTGAAATTGCTAAAAATAAAGAATTCCCAGCAAAATATTTCGCTATTGGGAAATGTTTTAGAAATGAAACTGTAGATTGGTCCCATGGATTTGAATTTAATCAAACTGAAGGAATTGTAGTTGATGAAAACGCGAATTTTCGTCAATTATTAGGTTATCTTAAAGAATTTTTCAAAAAAATGGGCTATGAAAAAATTAGGATTAGACCAGGTTATTTTCCATATACAGAACCAAGTCTAGAAATTGATGTTTTTCATAAAGAACAAAAAAAATGGATAGAATTTGGTGGGGCAGGAATATTTAGACCAGAAGTAGTTGTTCCGATATTTGGAAGATATATCCCAGTTTTAGCTTGGGGCCCAGGATTAGATAGAATAATAATGGAATTTTTTAATATAAAAGATTTAAGAAAAATGTATGAAAACAATTTTACAGATTTAAGAAAAATAAAGATTTGGAGAAAATAAATGACAATTATAAATTTAGATAAAAAACAACTTGAGAAAAAAATTGGGAAAATTACGCCAGAGATAGAAGAGAAGATTACTCTATTTGGAACACCCATTGAAAAAATTACTTCTAATGAAATAAGTGTGGAGATTTTTCCAAATAGGCCAGATTTATTATCTTTCCAAGGTTTTTCAAGAGCATTATATAATTTTTTAAAAAAACCAATCCTGAAAAATTACAAAGTTGAAAAATCAAAATCTAACTATAAGGTTATTATTAATAAATCGGTTAAAGAAGTAAGACCTTTTACATATTGTGCTATTGTAAAAAATTTAAGGTTAGATAAAGAGAAAATAATAGAGATTATTGATCTGCAAGAAAAATTACATGCAAGTTATGGGAGAAATAGAAAAAAATTAGCGATTGGAATTTATCCTCTAGATAAAATAACATTTCCAGTTAAATTTTTAGCAAAAAAACCAGAAGAAATAAAATTTCAACCTTTAGATTCAAATAAAATAATGACTGGAAGACAAATTCTTTATCAAAATCTTGCTGGGAGAAAATATAAAGAACTTTTAAACAACTGCAGAGTCTTTCCAATTTTTCAAGATTCTAAAGGAGAAATACTTTCAATGCCCCCAATAATTAATTCTAAAAAAACTGGGAGAATTGATATTAAAACCAAAGAAATATTCATTGAATGCTCAGGATTTAATAGAGAATATCTGAAAAAAACCTTGAATATAATTGTCTGTGTCTTAGCAGATTTTGGAGGAAAAATCTATCCTGTAGAAATCCTGGATAAAAAAAGAATAATTTCTCCAGATCTCAAAGAAATAAAATTAGGATTTTCTATTAAAAATTTGAACAAAGTTCTAGGATTGAATCTTCCTGAAACCAAAATAAAGTTTTTATTATCCAAAATGGGAATTAATTGTAAAAAAAACAAGGCTATAATCCCCCCATATCGGGTGGATATTCTTCATGAAGTTGATTTATTTGAAGAAGTGGCAATTGCATATGGATATAATAATTTTAGCTCATTAATCCCTAAAATTTCAACAATTGGAGGCGAAAGTCAATTTAGAATATCAAAAAGAAAAATCAGAAAAATTTTAATTGGATTAGGATTATTAGAAATTTCAACATATCATCTTTCTACAAAAGAAAAACAATTTAAAAATATGAATATTAAGGACTTCAAAAATAAAATAATTGAATTAATTAATTCAAAAACTGAAAATAATATCTTAAGGACTTCATTATTAGCACAATCTATTGATGTTCTTTCTAAAAATTCTGATGCATCTTATCCTCAAAAAATTTTTGAGCTAGGAAAAATTTTTGAAAGAGAAGAAGGAAAGGAAACAAAAATAAAAATCAAAGAAAAACAAAACCTTTGTGTTTCATTATGTTCTGAAAAAGCAAATTTTACTGCATTAAAGCAAATTTTAGATTATCTCTTTAGAATGTTTAATAAAAATTATGACTTAAAAGAAACACAACATCCTTCATTTATTGACGGAAGGACAGCAGAAATCCTAGTAAATAATAAACCAATTGGAATTTTCGGGGAAATAAAACCCTTTATTTTAAAAAACAACAAAATAAAAATGCCAACTGCCATTTTAGAAATAAATTTAGATTTTTTGAAGGATTAATAAAAAAACGAACTAATTTTTTAGAATGATTTATTACATTTTAAGAGAATAAAAAAAATATATAATCCTATTAAAAATTATTCTTTAAATTACTATTAAAAATTATTCTTTAAATTACTATCAAAAATCTGCAAACCTTATCCGAAATAACTATCAGAATTATCTTTTTTCTCGCTTATTTCTTCTTTGATAAGTTTTCTAATTATTTTTGAGAGGTTTATTTTGATTTCTTTATTAAAAACATTGAAAGTTTTTATGATAAATTCTGCTTCTTTCTCTGCATCATAATTCAAATCTAATAAAACAACTTCTAAATGCATCTTTCCAAGTTTTTCATAAAGTTCAAGTAATCCTTCTTTATCAGAATTATTTAATTTTCTAGTTAATTTGAATAAGAACAAAGGATTATTGCCCGGATTTACAAGAATTTCTAAAAATCTAAGATATGAAATTATTTTATCAGTTATTATCTGTCTAACTTTTCTTAAAAAAAGGTCTGTTTCTTTAAGTTCTAAATGCCCAATATCAAAAAACTTGTCTAATTCTAAAAATTCTGGTAAGTTATACTTTACTTTATATTTATCATAATCTTTTTTTACAGGAATTAAATCTTTTTCTTCATTTGATTTAATCTTATTTTTTTTATTTTCTTCTCCCTCATCTCTTTCATTTTTTTCATTTTTTTCCATTTTATTAATTTTTGGCTATAATTTTCTCAATTATGAATCTAGAATTATTAAGATTAGAAAGAAGCCCAGAAATAATTAAATCCCCTACTGCTGCTTTCAAAATCCCATTTAGAATTGGAATTCGGGAATGCTCTGCAAAATTATTAATGAGTCGATTTATTTCATCCTGGTCTAATTTTATTTTTGTGATATTTATCTGGCCATATCTTTTAACTAAAAGATTTTTTCCAGGACCCATACATTCTATTAATTTAATCGAAGGATCTTTCAAAAGAATTTCTATTTTTTCAGAAACAAGGTAGGGTGGCCTAGGATTAATCACTGGATTTATTTCTTCTAAATTCTTTGTTCTTTTAAAACTTTTTTGATTTAAATCAAAATTGCTTGATAATCCTTCGACTCTTTGGGGTCTTAAAACAAAAACCTTTCTATTTTTTCTTTTTTGAAAAATATTTCCTTTTCTAAGGGGAATTTTAGGAATCACCCCCTTATGAAGCTTATAACTTTTGATTCTTTTATCTTTTAATTCATCAAGCAAGTCAGTTTTATTTAATGAAAAATTTATATTCCCTCTATTCTCATCATTTCTTTCAAGTTTTTTACTTACTTTATATCCAGAAATTGGAGTCTCAAAAAAAACTTCAGCATTATTAAAATGACCGAATACTTCCTCTTTTTCTTCCCCCCTAATTAATTTTTGCTTAATCTTTTCAACTTCTACATTTTTTTTTGCTTGGTTTTCTCTTATTATGCCATTAATTATCTCTGCAGTAAATTTTTTAAGAAATATTATTCCAATTTGGCTTTTTATTTGATTTATTCCCATCTGTATCTTGATAGGGGTTTGGCTTTAAATCTCTCAGAAAATTGAGAGTTTAATGAAGTTTCATCTTTATAAAAATTTTCTTCTTTCCTATTTTTAATTTTTTCTTCCATTAACATAATCCCTTTGGCAATTATCTTATTTTGATCTAATAATGAATCTAATTTATTTAAAAATTCTGAATCATTATTCCTTTCTTTATTATTTTCTTTATTATTTTCTTTTTCAGAATATTTTTCAATAAAGGTTTTAGCAGAAATTTCGAATAATTGCAATAATTTAGAGATATTTGATGATAATTCTTCGAATTTTATAGATAAATTTGTTAATACTTTTTGTAAACTTACAAAATTATCAATAAGTGCTTGTTCAACATTTGTTTTCCTTGGAGTTTTCCTTGGAGTTTTCCTAGGAGTCCTTTTAGAAGTTCTTTTAATTAATTCTTTTTTCTTTTCGATTGTCTTTAAATTTTTTGCTTTTCCTGATTTCTTTACCATATTTTATTTAAGAAATAGGAATTTATAAAGATATGCAATTTACAAGAAATAAGTTATTATTTCCCTAAAGATTATCAAAATTTAAACTAAAATTACCACAATTTATTTTAGGGATTATCCTCAAGCATAAAGAAATAAATAATTTTTAGATGGGTTTTATTTAAAAAAATTCAAAAAAATTCAAAAAAGAAATGAAATGCTTGTAAAACAAATAATTATAAAATGAACATTCCAAAACAATAACTTTTATAATTTAAAAAAATCTACTTTATTTATGTCTAAATTAAAAGAACCTGTTGAAAAACAAAAAGAAAGTAATAGAATAATGACTGGGAGTTATGATTTAAATAAATGGTTTTCTGGGGGATATGAAAAAGAGATTATTACTTTATTTTACGGCCCTTCTGCAAGTGGGAAAACAAATTTTGTTATTTTAGCAGCATGCCATATTGCAAAAAAAAGCAAAAAAGTAATTTTTATTGATACTGAGGGTGGGCTTTCTTTAGATAGGATAAAACAAATTTCTGGGGGAATTCCAGAATTTATTCTAAAAAATATACTAATTCTTAAACCAGTTAATTTTGAAGAGCAAAAAGAAGCATTTATGAGGCTCTTAAAAGAATTGAAAGATCAAAACAATAATATTGGTTTAATTGTTGTTGATTCTATGACTATGCTTTATAGACTTGAATTAGCAGAATCAAGAAAAAAAGGTTTAGAGGCCATAAGAGAAACAAATTCAGATTTAGCTAAACAAATGAGGGCATTATATGAAATTGCAAGACAAAATAATCTCCCGGTATTAATAACCAGCCAAGTTTACAATGAATTCTTAAGCGATAAGGATTTTGCTGCTGGAAAAGAGGCAAAAATGAATATTGTTGGAGGGGATTTATTAAAATACTGGAGCAAAACCATAATAGAATTAAAACTTAAAAATAATAAAAGAAAGGCAATAATTAGAAAAAGCAGAAGTTCTCCTCAAAAAGAATTAAATTTTGAAATTGTAAATGAAGGAATAAGAAAAAGAAGGTGGATATAAATACTTTAGAATGAATAAATAAATATGGGCACAGGGGGAATTGCACCCCCATCGCTGGTTCTGGAGACCAGAATTCTAACTATTGAACTATGCACCCAATCAATTATCTTAATTTTGTTTCTTTTAAAAAGATATTGATTAAAATTGTAAAACAATAAATAAGCAGAATAAAAATACTTATCACTATATCAAAGATAAACCTAAATTTTTAATGGAAAATTTGGGGGCCATTATTCCTTAGATAACCAAAAGATATATATATAAATTTATTAAAAGTTTAATGAAAAAGATAAAGAAAAAAGGGAAAAAATTTTGGATTTTAATTATATTAATCTTTATTTTATTAATAATCAGTTTTCTACCAATAAAAAAGATTTGCATCGTAACAAATCCGGATTCTTGTAATTATTATAATTTTTGGCAGATTATTTTTGGGAAAGTAAAATATTTGCAATTTGAAGTAGAAGGCAGTGTAAGCAAACTTACTTGTGAAGAATTAACTGGTTTTAATCAAATGACTCAAATTGACGAAATAAATTATGGTTGCCCAGAAGGAACTATGGGAATAAAAGCAAAAGATTCATGTAAATCTTGTATTTGCTGTGTTCTAACAAAATAAAAAAGTTTCTTTCCCCCTTATTTTTTTATTTTTTGCATTTCTTTGATTTCTCTTTCAGAAATAGCGCAACCATGATATTTTATCCCATAAAGCATTGCTTCTAAAGCTCTAGGGTCCTTTAAATTAAGTAAATTTTTCTTACTTGCAAAATAAATTAATTCACTTGAACGAATTATTTTAAAATCTTTAAATATAGAATAAGAATCTTTATTTGCTAAAACCTTACTATGTAATTTTTTTTGTAACAATTCCTTTAAATTTTCTGGATTTTCACATAACATCCTTGTTGTTCTCTCATCAACAACAATCAAATTTGATTCTTTAATAAATTTAGACAAAGCTAAAGATGCCAATTCTCCTTCATCAATTAGATGAATAAATTGTTTTTTTGTTTTAAAACAATTATTTGCAGTATTTTTTAAATTATTTTTTATTTTCTCGAACTCTTTTGCTTGACTTTCATTTAATTCTAAAAGTTCTATTACTCCTTCTTTAATTAATTTATTTAGTTGCAATGCCGCTAATTCAAATCTTTTAATAGTTTCTGGGTAGTCTATTACCTCTTTTTTTACTTCTTTTGTAATCAAAAATTTTCCAGGAAAAATTTTTTTTAAATCCCTTAATAAATAAAGAATCCCATTCATTGAAAAATTAATTAAAGGGCCAGAATCAAATATAAGATATTTCATTTTTTTATTTGTTTTTCAATCTCTTTTATTTTTTTGTCTATTTCTTCAAACTTAGCTTTATTATTTAAATCAAAAACCCATTCTAAAAAGAGAATCATAGGAAAAACTACAAGAATAGTGAGGGTTAAACCCTCAAGAGTTAATCTCTTTATTTCTGAAAGGTCTAAATCAAAAAAAATTCCATGCACAATGACTGTAATAGAAATCAGAATCGCAAATACAAAGAGAATCAAGATTTGCTTTTTTATTAATTTTAATTTTTTCATTTTTTTGTTTTATTTTTGAAAAATTTCCTCTACATATTTAATTCTTTTATTAATCGGCAAAGTTATTGAAAGATCTACATCTGCAATTTTTGTGCCTCCAACATATTCTGAAAGCTCCCATAAACTGATCCCAAGAATTTTCGCAGTTTTTTCCATAGAAATCCCATGCTCATAAATTCTTGAAGCCTTATTAATTTTAGATTTTCTAAATACCTCAGATACATAATATTTTAGATTTCCTGAGAGGTTTTCAATTAATCCTCTTATTTTAATTATTTCGTCAGAAAACCCTTGAAAATCTTTTTCTTTTAATTTACTTATTAAAATAGAAATACTTTTAGAATATTCTTCATAAAATTTTTGCCAATTTTTATAACTTGCATATTTTCCTCTTTCAATTAATTTACTTAAGGCATAAATAATCACTGTAATATAAACTATTTCAATGTCTTGATTTATTGAAGAATGATGAATTAGTTTATTACTTAAATCTTTTATTTTAATATAATCTTTTTGTTTTAAAAAATTTTCAGTTTTTTCTAAAATTTCAATTATATATCCTAAATCCCTCATAAATATTTTAATGAAGATAATTATATAAATGTTATTAATTTTTAGAAAATATGGAAATAATATTAGATACTAATTTTCTGATTTATTGTGCAAAAAAAAAATTAGATTATATAGAGCAAATACACAATTTAATTAATGAAAAATATGAATTAGTCACCCTTTCTAATGTGATTAAAGAATTAGAAAAGCTAAAAGAGAAAGCTAAAAAATACAAAGACAAAATTTCTGCAGATCTAGCCTTACAATTAATTGAAAAAAATAAAATAAGAAAAGTAAATTTTAAAGTGGGAGATACTGATGAATTAATTATCAAACTTTCAAAAAAAAGCAAGAAGAACATAGTTGCAACCCTTGATAGAGAAATGAGGAAAACCCTAAAGAGAGTAATATTAATAAATAAAAATAATAGGCTTATTTTAACTAGGTAATTTTATTAAATTCAAACCACAAAAAATTTGAATATTTTCATTTAAATTCTAAAATAAATAAATTTAAATAGAATTCATTTCTCTGCTAAATTATGTCCTGGTAGCTCAGTTGGTAGAGCATTCGGCTGTTAACCGAAGGGTCGTTGGTCCGAGTCCAGCCCAGGACGTTTTAAATATCTTTTCAAAACCTTTTTATAGATGAAATCATTAATTAATACTATAAAATTATTGCCAATATAAAACTAATAAAAATATGGAATTCGGAAAATTACTTGAAAAAAGGAACTCTATTAGAGATTATTCTAATAAAAAAGTAAAGATAGATTTAATTCTTAAAGCAATTGAAGCAACCAATCAAACCCCTTGCCCAGGAAATTTGCCAGTTTTAAAATTCTTAATAATAAAAAAACCAGAAATAATTGAAGGAATTTCAGAAGCATGCCAACAAAAATTTATTAAACACGCAAAATTTATTGTGGTTTTCTGCTCAGATAATGAAAAAATAGAGATAATGTATGAAGAACGAGCTAAAAAATATATACAACAACATTCTGGGGCAGCGATTGAAAACTTTTTATTAAAGATAACTGAAATGAATCTTGCTTCTTGCTGGGTTGGAGCTTTTTCTGAACTTATCATAAAAAAACTATTAAAAATTCCGAAAGAAATAGAAATACAAGCAATCTTTCCAATTGCTTATAGAAATAACAAAATAAAAGTAATTGCAAGGAGAAAAATTAACTTAGACAATAGAGTCTATTTTGAAACTTGGGAAAATAAGTACAAAAATAAACCAAAGAAAATTCGAAATTAAATATTATTTCTTTGCTTTTTCGATTTTTTTCTTCTTTCCACCCTTGCATAAACATTCCCTTGTTTAGCTCCATGAATTAAGGAAACTACTGATTGAATTGCTTCTTTTATTTTTTCGGTTTCCCCAATAATCCCAACATTATTTTCTTTTAATGCAATATAACAATCAGTTAAAGTTTGAAGTGTCTTAAGAGTTTTTCCATGAGTCCCAATGATTCTTGCCCTAACCCTTTCTAAATCATGCCTTTTAGTAATTTCTTTAATACTAATTTTATATAAAATTATATTTTCATTTTTTAATAAAAAAGCCCGTTCTAAAGAAAAACCAAGATCTAATGCTTCTAAAATCTCTAAAACTAAATATTCTTTATCTGCGATTCCCTCTACAAAAACCAGATGATTCCGATTTTTTAATTTAACATTAAATTCTTTCTCTATACTTTTCTTATTTGCTAAAACAGCATTTATTTTATCAATATATATTTCTTGCATTTTTTAATGGGGCCTATTCTATTCTAAAACTCATTTATATTTTCTTTTAAAAATCCTTTTTTCTTAAGAAATTCTATTCCTGCAGGACGATATTTAAATAAGAGGTCTCCCCTTTGATCTCCATCAAATTCCCAAGGTTTGACAATTACAACATCATCAGGACGAATCCATAATCTTCTTCGTTTTGATCCAGGAATCCTACAATTTCTTTGATGCCCATCTAAACACTTAACAATCATTCTATTTGCCCCAACTCTTTGTTCTACAATTCCAATGACTTCATTTCCTCTAGGGAGTTTAATTCTTAAAAATACTGGCTGCTCAGTCTTATTTTTATTATGTTTTGATGCCATAATTTATTTAATTTTTCTTAATTTAAAAATCTTTATGCATTATTAAAATTCAATGCTTCTAACCCTTTTTCTTACCTTTTGCCCGATCTATTCTTATTATTCTTTCTTTCTTTTCTTTTAATCTTTTTAATTTTCAGGTTTTTTTATCTTTTTAACTTTTTCAACTTCTTCTGGATCATAATTAATCTTTTTAATTTAGAAGTTCTAAATTTACCATAAATCCCAGTTTTTATAAAATCGCATTGAAATCCTACTGCAAGATCTGCAATAGTGTTGTCTTTTGTTTCTCCACTTCTATGTGAGACTATTGTTTTAATCTTGTATTTTTTTGCTATTTCTATTGCTTTTTTGAATTCAACTAAACTTCCAATTTGATTTGGTTTTAAAATAACTGCATTAATTGCTTTCATCTTAATTGCTTTCTCTAATCTTTTAGGATTTGTAACAGTTAAATCGTCTCCCACAATCAAACAATTTTTTATTTTAGATTTCAATTCTCTAAAACCTGAAAAATCTTCTTCATTTAAAGGATCTTCAATATAAAATAAGGAATATTTACTTATTAAATCAAAAATATAATTTAATTGTTCAAATTTATTTAATTTTCTATCTGGATTTTTATAAATATAATTGCCTACCTTATAAAATTCAGAGGCAGCAATATCCAACCCGATTTTTATTTCTTGTTCATATTTTTCTTTAATTACTTCTTGAATTTTTTTCATAATTTTAATTATTTCTTCATTATTTAAAGAGGATTTCCAGGCGCCTTCATCATTTCTCTTTTTTGCCTTTAATATTTTTTTTGCAAGAGAATACACAATTTTATTCAATTTAACACATTCAGAAAAATTTGAAGATTCTGGAATAAAAAGAAATTCTTGAAAGTCTGGTTTTCCCTGGTTCTTCTCATTACTATGCCTTCCCCCACCAATTGCATTTCCTACAGGCCTTAAAGAAAAATCAAGCTTAAAATTTTCTCCTAATAAAAATTCCCATAATTTCTTATTTTTTTCTCTTGCAATTGCTTTTAAAAAACAAGCCTCTAAAGAAAATAAACTATTTGCCCCAATTTTATTTCCTAAAAATTTTTCTAAACCTTCTAAAAATAAAAAAGCATTAATTTTAAAATCTTTAATATTCCCTAAAAAATATTTGTCTAAAATTTGCTGAATTTCTTTTAAGTTTATTTTATTAATGAAAACAATATCTTCTTTTAAATTAATGTGATAATCTTTTGCTTCAAAAATTCCTTTAGATTTCCCAGTCGGAGCACTTGTTTTAAATATCCCTTTTGAAGTTTTTACTAGAATCCTTATTGTTTTCTCTTTACGAGAATCCAAAATAAAATCTGCATAAATCTTTTTTAACTTCATTTTTGTAATCATAATTTATATTTTTTTAAAACTATAGAAACAATAATTAATCCCAAACCAATAAATCCTATTTGTTTAGATGCAATATTCACCCCAACTATGGCTCCAGTCATGGCCCCAGTGATTGCTCCAATAATTGGACTTTCAACAAGAATGCAAAAAATTATTAAAACCCCGATTATCCCGAAAATTGAACTTATTTTTATTTTCATAATATATTTAATATTTATTTAATCTATGATTAACATGGGGGAGGTGAGAATCGAACTCACGACACCTACGTCTTCAGCGTAGTGCTCTCCCACTGAGCTACTCCCCCAATTAATCTAAATATAATCTGTGTTATTTAAAACTTACTAAGAGAATAAAACAGATTAAGAGGAGAAAACCCACAACTTAAAAAAGTTGGATTGTTAAATTAAAGTCAATTCAAGGGTTGATAAATTTTCTTAACAACACCCCTTCTTAATTTAAAACTATTTGCCCATTTTGCATAAGCATTCCAACCTTGAAAGCTTTCAAGGAGTTTTTCTTTAGGAAGCTTGCCTTTTTTATAATTCTCAACCTTCACAAACATATTATTAATATTCCTCTTTCTCAATAATCTATAATAATAAAAATTGTTAAATCCAACAAAATCAATTCCACTAGATAATGAAATAATTCTTGATTTATCAGGATGAAGTTCAATTCTCAAACTATTCATTAAAAATTCATTAAGCTTTTTCATCCAAATTTCTAACTGCTTTTTATTTTCATGCAAGATAATAAAATCATCAACATATCTAATATAATTTTTTGCTTTTAATTTATGTTTGACAAACCAATCTAATTCATTTAAATAAACATTTGCAAAAAATTGTGAGGTTAGATTACCCAGAGGCATTCCCTTCTCTTTATTATCAAAATTTTTTAAAATTTGTTTAATCAACCAAATAACTTTCCAATCTTTAATTTTCCTTTTAATTATTTTCAATAAAATATTATGATTAACTTCTTGAAAATAATGTTTTATATCAGCCTTTAAACAGAAAGCTATTCTATAATTATTTTTTGTGACTTTTCTTTGAAATTGTTTGAATCTTTCTAAACCAAATAAATTTCCCTTACCCTTTCTATTTGCACAAGAATCATAAATAAATGTTTTATCAAAAATAGGCTCTATAACCCTTACTAAGGCATGATGAATAATCCTATCTCTAAATTCAGATTTTGAGATTTTACGCGTTTTTGGGTCTCTTAAAATAAATGTTTTTAATGGAAATGGTTTGTATGCTTGTTCTTTTAATTCCTTTTGCAATTTAAATAAATTCTTAATTAAATTCTTTTCAAACTCAATTACATAAGGTTTTTTTGCTTTACCTTTTCTTGCTTTTTTCAATGCAAGAATCAAATTATTATAAGAATAAATCTTTTCATAGAGATCGCCATATGATTTCATTATAAAAGCGCCAAAGTTTCTTATCCATTTTCCTTTAATATAATATAAAACCTAACCATATTCTGAGCCATTCGACCATCTGCATTGGAGTTATCAAACCTATTCCAGTTAGCATTCCAGTTGCCATTCCTGTTACGGTTAAGCCTACAAACGCCCCAACCCTATAGCCAGTTTACCTCATGAAATTTTGTTTTTCATGCCAAGAATCTTGCTTGTACAAAGCAAAAATTAATTTGCACACCAAAGCTTTAGATTTCCTTAAGTACTAAATATTGCTTTTGAATTTTATGACTTAAAATTAATTTTAATAATGTCTTAATAAACTGACATGTGGCCCAGCCATTAAATGGCTAGGAATATTAAAAAGAAAAATCTATTTTTAAAATTAACCTCTTAAAATTTGAAGCGCAGCCCCTTTAGCAGAAGCAATTTTGGTATTAAGAGATTCCACTTCTTTTTGGGCGGAATTATGAATCTCAAGTAATAATGCTGTTTCTAAATTTTTTGTGGTGGCTTCGCCACAAACAAAATCCACCCGACCATCTGCACCGGAGCCACCAAACCCACTCCAGCCAGCATCCCAGTTGCCATCCCCGCCACGGCCAAGCCCACAAACGCCTGAATCCCTTTTATAATTAAATTCTTTATCGAGATATTGTCTTGCTTCTTCTCCAGTTATAATTCCTTCTACATCTTTGCTAAAACTAATTTTTGCCTCGGGTTCTATAATATCTAATGTTTTAAAAGAAGCCAAGATTGGAAGTTTCCATTCCCTTTTGCTCGCTTCTTGTATTAATCTCTGTGCTACTTCTTGATTTGGCTGATCCTCAGAATAAATAACTATTCCATAATCTCGATAAACATTATTTGATAATATTCCTAATGAATCAAGTTGTTTTGCTTGTTGAATTGTTGGTAGAAATAAACCATTTTTACTTAAAACCTTATTAATTAAAATTCCAAAATAAATATTTGAACCATTTATTTCTCCTGTTTGTTCATTAAATCGAAAATAATTATTAAATACCGGGGAATTTTTAAAATCTTTTTCCACCCGCCCCATTACTTCTTCATAAACTGCTTTTGCTTCATCTCCTTTAAAGGGCTTTGCAAAAACATATTTCTCAATAACTGGTTCTAGAACCTGCATTCCAATATTTTGTCCTTTATTTTTTGGTTTTGCCATTTTATTTTAACTTTTGAATGATTTTTCAAACTCTGCTTGTCTTTCATCTCTTTCAGTTATTAATTTATTAATTTGAATATTATATTGTCTTTCTAGTAATCCTTTATAGGATTCTCTTAATTCAGTGCGTGTGGCTTCGCCACAAACAAAATCCACCCGACCATCTGCATTGGAGCCACCAAACCTACCCCAGTCAGCATCCCAGCCGCCACCCCTGCCACGGTAAAGCCTACAAACGCCTGAATCCCTTTTATAATTAAATTCTTTATCGAGATATTGTCTTGCTTCTTCTCCAAATATTACTTCCTTAGGTTTGTCTATAAGTGTAATGGCAACACCTTGGGGGAAATTTTCATCTAATCTGTGGGTTAAATCTTTAAAAGGAATAACCAACGGCAATTTTCTTTTTGTTTGAGAGATAATTTCTTTTGCTACTTCTTGATTTGGCTGATCCTCAGAATAAACAACTATTCCATAATTTCGATAAACATTATTTGATAACTTCCCTTTTTTATCTAAAAGCATTGCTTGTTCTGGAGTTGGAATCCATAATCCATCTTTTCTTATTTGTTCGTCAAGTTTTAAAACTAAGAATGGGTTTGAACCTTTTATTAATCCTTTTGCATCATCAAATTCCCAAGACCTATTAAATGCTTCAACATTATTTTCTTTTGTATCAGCAATTGTTTTTTTATAATAATTTTTGGCGATCTCTCTTTCAAAAGGAAAAGCAAAAACTACCTTATCCTCTCCAGATTTACCTAATACTATAATATCCATTGCTGTGTTTAATATTTGATCTAACATATTTATTCAATAGAATTTAAGTTTTTAAATCTTTCGATTAATTACTATTTAAAAGTTAATACATATCTGTTTTTTAAGCATTTATCTAAAAAATCCTGACAAGGCAACAATACAACAAAAAGCCAAGCTTTATAAATCTCAATTCTAAGTTATAATTAAGTTAAACAGCTTAAGCTGTTCTAATTCCGAAAGGAATGACTTATTTAAATAATAATGAACCAATATACGATTCATTATTAAATAAAAATTAAAAACCTTAAATAAAGAATAAAAATACAAAAATGTCAAAAGCAAATTCCATATACAATATTCCAGCAGGGGAATATAATATTAAATTAATGGAAATCCTAAAAAAAATGCCAGAATTTGAACAGCCAGAATGGTCTTTTTTTATTAAATCTGGGCCGGGTAAAAAACGTCCGCCACAAGATAAAGATTTTTGGCATAAAAGGGCGGCAAGTATTTTAAGGCAAGGTTATATTCAGGGGATTATTGGTGTTAATAGATTAAAAACAAGATATGGTTCTAAAAAAAATAGGGGATATAAACCTGAAAAATTTGTGCGGGCTTCTGGAAAAATAATTCGAACAATTTTACAACAAGCAGAAAAAGCAGGGCTATTAGAAAAACATAAATCTATTAAAAAAAGATCTGGAAGAAAACTTACTCTTCAAGGAAGAGAATTATTAGAAAGTATAAAATAAAAAATTAATCAAAATTAAAATGGCAAAACCAAAATATCAAAAAAAAATAAAATTATCAAAACAAAATAGAAAAACAAAATGGGCTCCAATCTGGGTTGTTTTGAAAAAATTAGGCTCTGGAAAAAAAGTTCATCCATCTGCTGTAACTGCCAATAGAAGAAATTGGAGAAGAATAAAACTAAAAATTAAACCAAGAAGGCAGAGAAAACAACACTTAGGTTAAAATGGCAAAAGATAAAAAACAAGAACCAAAATCAATTTTGAAAAGGGAGTATATTATTCCTTTAAGAAAATCCTGGCTAAAAGTTCCAGAATATAAAAGAACGAACAAAGCAATAAAAGCAATAAAAGAATTCTTAGTGAAACATATGAAAATTTATGAAAGAGATTTAAGAAAGATAAAAATTGATATAATTTTAAATAATGAAATAAGATTTAGGGGTATCAAAAAACCACCAACAAAAATAAAAGTAATGGCTGAAAAATTTGATAATGATATTGTAAAAGTAAAATTAGTGAATATCCCAGAACATATCAAATTCCAAAAGATAAGAGAAATGAAAGAAGAAGAAAAGATCAAAGGAAAACTAAAAGAAAAGGCACAATTAAAAGAGAAAGAAGAAGAAACAGAAGAAACAAAAGATTCAGAAGATAAAGAGAAAATAGAAACAAAAAAAGATGAAAAGGAGAAAATTAAATCTTCAAGAGAAGATAAAACAAAAAAGGCAAAACAAATGGCAAAAGAACATAAGCATACAATTTCTGATAAAAATACCCCAACTATAAAGAGAAAAACCCTTTCAAGATAAATTTAAAATTAAAAATGTCCTTTGAAATAAAAAGAAGATTAAAAAAATTAAGTGATAAACAATTTGCAAAAGATATAAAAAAATATCTTAGGTCTCCTTATGAATTTTATGGTGTTAGAGTTCCTGAATTAAGAATTCTTGCGAAAAAACTTTATGATGAAAATAATTTAAATAGTTTTTATAAGGTTTTTGATAAATTATGGCATTCAAAATATCATGAAGAAAGGTCTTTGGCAATATATGCTCTACAATTATATGAAAAAGAATTTAATTTAAAAACATGGAAATTTATCAAAGAAAAATTAAAAGACATCAAAACTTGGGATCAAATAGATATTCTTTCCACAGGAATTCTTGGAAAAATCCTTTTAAAATATCCCAAATTAGAAAAAGAACTTTTAATGCTTTCTAAAAATAAAGATATTTGGATAAAACGGGCATCTATTGTTTCTACTCTTCCTTTAGTAAAAACTGGAAAGATTAAATTAACTATAGAAATAATTTCTAATGAAATTCAAAATGAAAATCCTTATATTCAAAAAGCAATAGGTTGGCTATTAAGAGAATCAGGAAAACAAAAACCTAAAGAAATAGAAAATTTTATTTTGAAAAATTTAGACATGCCTTCAATAACTTTTAGTTATGCAACAGAACAAATGAAAAAATTAAGAAGATTGAGAAAATTAAGAAAAAAGCATCTTTTTCAAAAGAAAAAATCATCTTAATAAAAGAGTTAACTTCTAAAAAACTTTATAAACTTAAAGATTATTAAATTAATGTAAAATGGTGATGAAAAAAAGAGCTGCTATGGAATTAACCACTAGTTCCTTAGTTGTTATTGTTTTAGCAATGTCTATGTTAATTCTTGGATTGATTCTAATGAAAACAATTTTTGATAGTGCAAAATATAATGTTGATGAAATTAATAATAAAGTTAAAGATCAAATCGGACAATTATTTGTAGAAGACCAAGAGGTTGTTGTTTATCTTTCTGGAAAAACAGCAAAAATAACACAAGGTAAAGAATTTGGTATTGCTTTTGGAATAAAAAATCTTAAACAAAGTACTCAAGAACAGCCAATATTTAGTTATGAAATTGTAACCGCATCTGATGATGAAGAGCTAATGGAGAGGTGTGGTGTTACAAAAGAAGAAGCAGAATCTTGGATTTATCCTGGAAGAACAAACCCTTCTTTTGAACTTGCTCCTGGTGAAATTTATTGTGGTTTAGCGAAATTTAATATCCCAAAAGGCTCTGCAATTTGCACGATTAGATATAATCTTGTTGTCAAAGCAGACAATCAAGCTTATTCAACAGAACTTTTTGATGTTGAAATAAAATAATCAGAATATTTTTATATCCTTCTTATTATATGAATTTAAATTATAAATAAAATTATCAGATGGCATTG
>Ga0268277_1000320_pt1 | contig 39680 bp, 29 predicted proteins | sample saktaG_5_FD_190132 | JGI IMG/M metagenome (GOLD analysis project Ga0268277, IMG submission 190132) | Saline water microbial communities from Sakinaw Lake, British Columbia, Canada - sak_2010_1_5_50m | ecosystem: Environmental > Aquatic > Non-marine Saline and Alkaline > Saline ... | reverse complement strand
TGTGGACGCCGGGCGGAAGCTGGTTGAGAACCGCCGGAATATAACTGGATGGTCCGGGGAGGCCCGAACCATCCGGTCGGGTTCAGGCGTTTAACTGCTCCTTCATGCGATAGCTTGGGCCCTCGATGACGACCGTCTCGGCGTGATGGAGCAGGCGGTCGAGAACGGCAGCGGTCAGCGTGCTGTCGTTGTTGAAGATGGCGGGCCAGTGTTTGAAGGCCTTGTTGGTGGTGAGCACGATGGGGCCGCGCTCGTAGCGGGCGCTGATGACCTGGAAGAGCAGGTCGGCGCCGAGTTTGTCGATGGGCAGGTACCCGAGCTCGTCGAGGATCAGCACCTGCGGGGCCAGGTATTTCTTGAGTTCCTGTTTGAGCCGTTGGGCGGCTTGGGCTGCGGCAAGCGTGTTGATCATGTCCACGGCCGTGGTGAAGAGCACCGTGTGCCCTTCCATGCAGGCGGCATACCCGAGCGCACTGGCCAGATGGGTTTTGCCAAGACCCACGCCGCCCAGGAAAATGACGTTGGCGTTCTGTTCGATGAACGTGAGCCGGAACAGGTCTTGGACGTGCGCCCGGTTGACGGTCTTGGGCCAGCTCCAGTTGAAGCTGTCGAGGGTTTTGGCGACGGGGAAGCGGGCCGCCTGGATGCGCCGCCGGATGCGGTTGTCGCGGCGGCGCAGGCATTCGCCTTCCATCAGGCGCGCCAGATAGTCCACATGTGTCCAGTGCTCCGCGGCAGCCTGTTTGGCGAGCGCGGCATGATGTTCGCGGGGCCAGACCAGCGCCAGTTCGGTGAGGTGGCCGTTCAGTTCGTTCGTCGTTTTCATGGTTGTTTCTCCGGGTGGGTGTTTCAATGATAGGGCGTCATGTCCGCCTGGGGCAGTTCGAGATCGAGCAGGTCCTGCCGCCGGGTCAGGTGCAACGCACCGGCCTCGGGCAGGAGACGCGTGCGCTGCTCCAGCAGATTGGCGATGTACTCGCAACTGTAGGCGTGGAACTCGGTGGCGTCGGCCAGCGCCCGCGTCACATTATCGGCGCCGTGAATCTCGCTCAACGCCACGATCTTCTGGACATGGTGGCGGGGGTTGAGCCGGCGTTGCTTCAGTTGCCGGTAATACTCGTCCGCGAGCGGGGAGAGGAGCATGAACCGGTGCAGGAGCTTCTGATCCCGCGCCCGGTGCCGCTGCTCCAAGAGGGCGCGGACATGGTCGGGGTCCTCGACGTCCAGGCCGCGGTCGTAGGACCGGACGTGCTCGGCCACCAGCCGGTCCTGGTGAAAGACCCGTATCGTGTCGGGATAGGCACGCAGGATCAGTTTGGCGCCTGCATATTCCGCAGGCACGGAGTAACGGTTGCCGTCAACATGCACGCGGAAGCGCCGGGTGGCGGAGACTGTCCTGACCGCCCCAGCGTCGTACTGCGTCGGCGGCAACGCCAGCAGCGCGGGCTTTTCGAGCGTGAAGCGTTCGTTCGGCGTCTGGCGCGTCTCCCCGTGCATCCGGACGTTGGCGACCTCCTCCAGCCAGTGCCGGGCGGCAGGGTTGACGGGCGCGAACTGCTCCAGCGGCAGGCCCGAGAGGAAGTTCTTCTTCACATACCCCACCGCATTCTCGACGCGCCCCTTCTCGTGCGGCGCATGCGCGTTGCAGGCTTTGATGGTGAAGCCGTGGAACCGGGCGAAGTCCAGATAGCGGGGGTTGTACACCGCCGGCTGCCCGCGGGGATGCGAGAGCACCGCGCTTTTCAGATTGTCCACCATCACGCCGGCCGGACAGCCGCCAAAGTACTCGAAGGCGTTCGTGTGGCAGCTCAGGAACTGCTCCACCGTCTCGCCCAGCGTGAACTCCACGTAGAGCTTGCGGCTGTAGCAGAGCACCATCACGAAGAAGCTCAGCCGCCGCCGCGTCGATCCCACCGCCACCGTTCCCGCGTTCCCCCAGTCGACCTGGGCGCACGCGCCCGGTTCGAAGTGCAGCGTCAGAAAGGCCGGTGCCCGCCGGGGGCGCACGTGCCGGACGTAGTTGCCGAGGATCGTGGCCCCGCCGGTGTAACCCCGCTCCCGGAGCCGGTACAGCAATTGGGGCACCGAGAACGGGTGCTGCTCCAGCCAGCGGGCCACGTCCCCTTTGAAGGGGTCCAGCCGGCTGGGCCGCTTCGACCCGGAACTCCGCTCGAACCGCTCGCGCCGCGCCCACAGCCCCACCGTCTTGACGTTGACCCCGAGCTCTCGCGCGACCTGGGCCATCGTCCAGCGCTCCACGAACAGCCAATGCCGCATCTTCTGAAAGGTCGCATCGTCCATCATGCCGCACCTCCCCGGGACAGCGGCACAGGCAGGGACAGCACTTGGTAGAGCGGACGCCGGTAGGCGATCAGATCCGCGTCGATGAGTTGCCGGCGGGCCGCCGTCAGTTCCGCGCCGTTCAGCCCCAGCAACGCCGCCGCCTTCTCGTCGGAGTAGTACGACAGCCCGTCCGCGTCGCCCACCGTCACAAGCAGCAGGTAGAGCGCGAGCCCCTGGCAGTCGCACCGCCGGACATGCTCATGGCGCACCAGCCGCTGATCCACCCAACTGAACTGCTCGGGCACCTTGCGCGCCCGGTCACGACATAACAGATGTTTCTCGACCACGGTTTTCTCCTCATTGGCTTTGAATCCTTGGCACCTTGCCAAGAATCAGCGCCCCACGAGTTTGGAGATTCCGCAGCGATTGATCGATCTCATCTTGTAACGCACTTCCGGTTAAAACGGATATAACACCAACCAGCAAAGCATGTTGCGCCGAAATCACATCTTGTAACGCATCCTGCGTCAAAACCGACTTATCTTTCTGCGCATCAATAGGTTGCGCGAATATCACATCTTGTAACGCATTTCGGCGTTTCGGAGCTCTCCGCCAGTAGCCGGGATGGGCCTTGCGCCAAGACCGGACGCGCTCAACGTTTTCAGGCCCGCTGAAATGGCCTTGGTTTTCGGGTTTGGCCAACCAGCGGCGCTGACTGGCTGCATGACTCACCTTCTGACAGGCCGCCTCGCCACAGTAGCGTTGGTGTTCACGACGGCGCGGACTGACCCGATATAACTTCCCGCAATGCCTGCACTTACGACGACGGTGGGTTTTCATCGCCGTCATTCTGACAGATGGAGCGCAACAGGCAAGCGTCCTTACCGTCGCACGGCCAACCGCCCCGCTATCACAACGGGAGAAGAATACAGAAGAAGATCGTTAGTCAAAAGATAGGGAAGAAAAAGCCGAAGAAGAACACCCGGTTTCAAACCGGCGGTTCTAACCCAGTTTCATTTCGGCGGCCACAGAATACTGCGCGTGCAGAACGGCAGTCAAGGAAGGGCGATGGTGAGTGGAACTTGATGACGCCGGGAGCCCGCCGAACACGGCGTCACCGGGTCACCGGGTCATCGCGTCACCGGGTCCAAAAAGGCCGGGCAACCGGCCGGGCTGAAAAGCTGAAGGCTGAAGGACAAAAGCTGAAAGCTGAAAAGCTGAAAAGCTGAAAGAGACCGGGCAGACCAATCTGACCAAACAAAACAAAACCCAAACAGGAGTCGAAACTCATGAGACAGCAGACAGGAAGCAGAAATCGAGGATGGTTGCCGATGATCGGAAATCGGTTGTCGGTGGCGGCTGGCGTGGCGCTGGCCGCGGGAATGATGGCCGCATTCGCGCCGCGGGCGGAGGCGGTGTCCGCAACCGCCACGGGTGGGACGGTCACGGAGTACAAGCAGAGCGGCAAACAATGGAGAGCGTTTGTCTTCACGAACTATCCTGTGGCCGAAATACCAACGATGACCGCCAACAATGCGCCGAGCGGCGTGGCAAGCGCAAGTCAGGAGCAATCGGCGTCTTACCCCGCTTGGAAAGCGATGGATAAGAATGGTGGCACTCGCTGGAGCGCGAGTGGTGCTATGCCGCAATGGTTGCAGTACCAATTCGCTTCCGGCAAAGTCATCAAAGGATATGAATTCATTGCAGCTTATGCAACCCAAAATCCCAGTAATTTCACATTACAGGCTTCCAATGATGGCAGTAACTGGACGATACTGGACACGCAAACCGGCAAATCGGCCCTTACTCAGTATTACACGTTCAGCAACACCGTTGCATACACCTATTATCGGTTGAATGTGACGGCCGTAGGTGGAGGTGGGGCCAATACTGTATCTTTGACTGAATTCATCCTCTATTCGATGCCGGCGCTGGCTGTTACTGATGGCGGCGACGTGGAATATCTCGTGGTGGCCGCAGGCGGAGATGCGGGCGGTGATTATGACATCGGCGGCGGGGGCGCAGGCGGAATGCTTACCGGCAGTGTTACACTTGCTGCGGGAACATACCCCGTATTTGTTGGTCCAGGAAGTGGCCGGGACTCTATATTTAGCACGCTGAGGGCAATCGGCGGAGGTCAGGGGTCATCTGCCAGCCCTGGGAGTGGTGCGGCGGGCGGCTCGGGTGGCGGCTCGGTCAGAGGGCCTAATAGCAGTCCACCGGGGTATGTGGGTGGCGCAGGGACCTTTGGACAAGGTAACAAAGGTGGCGATGGGTACAGTTCTGGCTTTTGGACGGGCGCCGGCGGAGGCGGCGCAGGAGGGCCGGGAGTTGATGCCAACGGGGTTGATTATATCAGTGCTGGTGGCCCCGGCTTGACCAATTCCATATCGGTGTCGCCAGTCACCTATGCTGCTGGCGGAAAGGGCTACCACCGGGGTGGGTCAGATTCGGACAAAGGCGTTGCCCGCGCCCCCAATACCGGCAACGGCGGTAATGGTGCCGCCGGCGGTTCCGGCATCGTGATCATCCGGTATGCTCTGCCGCCCAAAGGCACCGTGATCATGCTGCGGTAGCCGCCTTCGCCCCGACTCCCCTGCGGGAGGTCGGGGCTACGGCGCGCCAAGGGCCGCGGGGTGCCAGGGGACAGGAGTCAGCATGTCGTTGTCTTGAGTCTTAATCTCAGGTCCTAATCTTTAGTCTTAATCTTTCCGAGGAAAGACAAAGACCCGAGACGAAGGCCGGAGATTAAGACCGGAGAAGGAAGCGACGCGGGGCGGGTCTGGCGATAACGGGCCCGTCTTGTGTGTTTACTGGCTCAATGTGCGCGCTTGATCAAGCGCGGATCGGAGTGTAAAATAGGCCCGTTATGAAACGAGTGTACGTCGAAACAAGTGTCGTGAGCTATTACTGTGCGCGGTCGTCACGCGACTTGATTGTGGCGGCGCATCAGCAGATTACGCGCGAATGGTGGGAAACGCGCATGCTGTGCTGCTATCAACCGTTCGTGTCGGAAATCGTGGCTGCGGAGTGCGCGCGTGGAGACGCCGCTGCAGCAGCAATGCAGAGGTTGCAGGCTATCGGGAACCTACCTCGCATTTCGGCGGCTACGGGTGAAGGCGAGCGGCTGGCCAGGCAGTATGTTGAAACGCTCGGTATTCCCGAGTTTGCGTTCATCGATGCGCTGCATATCGCGTTGGCTGTTCTCGGGAACATGGACTATCTGGCAACCTGGAATTGCTCCCATATCGCAAACGGCGCCACGATTGCGCGGCTATTGGAGTTCAACCGTTCACACGGGCTGTACGAGTGCGTCATTTGCACCCCTGAGGAATTGATGGAGGGCGAACCATGAAATGGAAAGACCCTGTTGTCGAGGAAGTGCATGAAATCCGCCGGCAGATGATGAGGGAGTTCGGGAATGACTTCCACAAACTCTGTGCGCATCTCCGTGCAAAGGAAGAAGAACATTCCGGACAGTACGTCACTGAGGAAGAGTTGAGGGCCAAGCGATTGGTCGTCGCAGAAGCGCCGACGGATTATGGCAAGGTTGATCATGAGGTTGGCGGCGATGGGGCGGAAACGGCGGCTCCGGCATCGTGATCGTGCGCTATGGCGACCCCGTGCCGCCCAGAGGCACCGTGATCTTGATGCGGTAGCCGCCTTCGCCCCGATACACTTACTCGCAACTCTTACTCGGTTGTCTTAACCGAACCGCTTAAGCGGGTCTGAGTAGCCGGTTAAGACAAGCGGTTAATGGTAAGCGGTTAAGAGTGGGCGGTTAAGACGATTGGGTCATCGGGGTCGGGGTCGGTATCGGAATCGGGGTCGATTTTCCGTTGGTTATATCGATACCGATACCGACCCCGATGGGCGGATTAGGGACGGGCCTCCCGTCGTCCTCGTCCTCGATTTCACGATTCGAGGACGAGGACGAGGACGACGACGAGGACGAGAGGCTCGCCAGAGGGCGGGCGGTGGTGATCGTGATGCGGTGACGCGGTGACCCGATGACGCCGGGAGGGACGCTGATCCATGGGCTGCCGCGCCGCAGGCCAATGGAGAGGAGAAGGGTTCAGCCCACCGCACCAGCGTCTCCGTTGGGTGTTGGGCGTTGTTTGTTGGGCGTTGAGTGTTTCTCACCCATTGGCACGCGGCTCGCCGCGAGGCTCGCCATCCCAATCTTTTTCGGAATGGCTGTGACGTTTTGTCTTGCACAATACTGACAAAAAATGTAACTATCGTGCAATGCTATGAGGACGTCAGCGAACAGACTCTACGAAGTGGCCAGCGAACAGCAGGGCTTCTTTACAACGAAACAGGCCCTGGCAGCAGGTTACGCGGCGCGGACGCACAACTACCACGTCGGCACCGGCGCCTGGATCAGGGAACACCGCGGCATCTACCGGTTGGCACGGTTTCCTGCCACGCTGGAGGCGCAATATGTGTTTTGGTCGCTTTGGAGCCGGAGCCGGACAGACGTGCCGCAGGGGGTCTTCTCCCATCAGACAGCACTGAGCATCCATGAACTCTCCGACCTTAATCCAACCCAACTGCACATGTCCGTTCCAACGACCTTTCGTCGCAACTCGGCGCTGCCTGCAGTGCTGGCCTTTCACCGGGTCGATCTTCCCGATGCGGACATCGAGCAGCGACAGGGGTTCCGGCTGGTGCGGCCACTGCGTGCCATTGCGGACCTCCTTCGGGGCGAAGCCGAATCCCGCGACCACCTGCGGCAGGCGCTGCGACAGGCCCTGTCTCGGGGGCTGATCACACGTACCGAAATCGCGCGGCACCCCGACCGTATGGAAATTGAGGCACTTCAGGGAGGTGCCCGGTCATGATCAGGCCCGCCCAATTCTCTTCGGACACAGCATTCCGCCAGGCGTTGGAATCCCGCCTGATGAACATTTCTCGTGCCGAGAAGGTGGACATTCAACGGCTGCGCCGGCAGGTCGCGTTCGACCGTTTCCTGTGCCGCCTGTTCCATGCGCCTGCCGTGCCGTGGGCGCTCAAGGGCGGGTACGCCATGGAACTTCGTCTGGCAACCTCTCGGACCACCCGCGATATCGACCTGACGTTTCGCCAACTCAGCGCAGGCGGCGAAAAGGCGAGAAATCGGCGGATTCTGGAGATGATACAGAAATCCGCAGCAGTAGACTTGGGCGACTGTTTCGTCTTTCTGGTCGGCGAACCCATGCTGGAATTGGACGGCGCACCATACGGAGGCGAACGTTTTCCTGTCGAGGCCCGGATGGACGGGCGTCTCTTCGTCCGTTTTCACCTCGACGTCGGTGTAGGCGACGTCGTTTTGGACCCCATGGAGATTGTCCATGGACGCGACTGGCTGCAGTTTGTCAACATTCCGGAAGTGGCGTTTCCCGTCATTCCCCGCGAACAGCACTTTGCCGAAAAATACCACGCCTACACCCGGCCACGCGACACGCGCGAGAATTCCCGCGCCCGCGACCTTGTGGACATGCTGTTGCTGATTCATGACGGACGTCTCGACCGCGCCCGCACCCAGGAAGCCCTTCTCCTCACTTTTGATCGTTGCGGCACGCATCCCATGCCGGCTGCAGTTCCACCTCCGCCAGCCAGTTGGATAACGCTATTCAAAGCACTTGCCAAGACTTGCGGTTTGCATGAGGACTGCCAGCAGGCACATGCGCTGCTCGCACAGTTCATGGCATCCTGCAAGTGACCCGGGAGCCAAAGGCGGCGCGCCAGGGGACTGCGGAGTGCCAGCGGACAGGAGTCAGCATGTCGTTGTCTTGAGTCTTAATCTCCGGTCCTAATCTCCAGTCTTAATCTTTCTGCGGAAAGACAAAGACCCGAGACGAAGACCGGAGATTAAGACCGGAGAAGGAAGCAACGCGGGGCGGGTGGAGGCTGCTGCAAGGCCCGTCCCGATTTTGTCCGCAGATTAACGCAGATTGAAAGGTAGGGAATGCAGGATTCGGGGTTCAGATCGTAATCGTTGTAGGTTGCGGGAAGGCCCGTCCCGAATGGCGCTAAGTTAAAGGGCTATTGCCATCTTAATCTTAATCTACTGGTGGAGAACGGATTACGATTACGATTACGATTACGATTATGATCGGAAGCACACGATGAGCAATAAGCAAAGCGAACACAGACTGGCGCGGATAGGTTCCACGCTGGGCGCAGTGGCCATGATGGCGGCAGGACTGGCAGGAGTCTCGGGTGCGTGGGCTGCGGAAGCGCCTGCGCAGGCGCGGACGTGGACCGGCGCGGTGAGCGCGAATTGGGCCGACGCCGGGAACTGGTCCGGCGGGGCCGCGCCGGGCGCGGCGGACGATGTGGTCATCGAAAGCGGCAAGTTTCAGCCGCTACTGGACCTCACGAACGGTGCCGTGATCATCAAGTCTTTGACCATTGGCAGCAAGACGGCGGCCGCGACGCTGACCTTCACCAACGGTAACGTCACGGACAAGATCCTGATCGTCAAGGCCGACGTGACCGTCGGCACGAATGGCGTGCTGACCCACGCGAAGGAGACGGCCAAGGGAAAGAGTGTTGGCGACGAGACGCAACGGCTCGGTCTGGAGATCGGCGGTAACCTGACGATTGGCGCGGGCGGTGCCATTCGGGTGGCGGGTTGCGGGTATGCCGTGGGTGCGGGTCCGTACAAAGCCGTCGGTACCTCAGGCGGCGTGCATGGTGGCGAAGGTGGTTTTGGCAGAGACTCCTCGCCCCCGACGACTCCGACCTATGGTTCGGTGACAAACCCGGTCACGGCGGGTGGCGGATCGGGGTATGGGGCGGCCGGGGGCGGGATTGCGGTTATTCGCGCAGTCGGCCGGTTGACCGTGGACGGCGTGATCGATGCCTCCGGCGGCCAGGGTCAGGCCGCTCAGGGCGCCGGCGCGGGTGGATCGGTGAATATCCGGGCCGGCGAACTGCTGGGCAACGGGAGTATCTCCGCGAAAGGCGGCGATGCTGGCGCTGCTGGCGCTGGCGGTGGCGGTGGACGCATCGCCGTCGTGCTGACGAAAGCCGCAACCTTCGGCAGCGTCACGATGAACGCAGCGGGCGGAGCCGTCGTCTGGAAGGCTCTGGGCTATGGCGCCGCAGGAACGATCTATCTGCAAGGCACCGGGCAGGCGTCCTGGATGCTGATTGTTTCGAATCCTCCGTTGGTCGGGGTGGGGGGCGCGCGGACTCTGATCGGCCCGGAAGTGTCCGGCGACATTCCGGCAGATGTGCGGGTGCTGGACCGCGCCCGCTATGTGGTGACGCGAGATACGGTGACGGTGCTCGACAAAAACAGCCTCTGGCGGCACTTCCAGGTGCAGCGCTGCGCCACCGTGCGTACCGAGGACGGCAAGTTGGAACCCTGGGACCTGCAACCGCTGACCCTCACGCCCGGGGGCTGGCCGCCAGGGATGATTCCAAAGCCTGCCACCTCGACCGCGCCTTCCACGTTGCCGCCGGTGGGTTGGGCCGGTCTGGCCATGGACGATAGCACCTGGCCGCGCGTGCGCTTGCCCTTCCAGATCGGGCACGAGGTGATCGCTAACGGTAGCGGCGTTCGCCCCCAAAATCGAGATGGTGCCACGGCGACCCTGCTCGTGCGCGGCAGGTTTGAAGTCAAAAATCCGGCGGCGGTGAAATCGTGTCGCCTTTCCGTGGACTATGTGGGGGGTGTTGTGGTCACGGTCAACGGCAAGGAAGTTCTCCGCCGCCATGTGCCGGGCGATAAGCCGGATCTTCTGGCCCTGGCTGAAGATTATCCAAAGGAAGTTTTCGCGAGTGATGCGTGCGATCGGTACGCGCGGGAGATCAGCATTCCTGCCGCGCTGCTGCGGCCGGGCGTGAACGTGGTGGCCATCGAGGTGCATGCCGCTCCGTATACCCAGGGTTATGTCAAGAGCATGCACGGCAGGACATGCGGCAGATATTGGGATCCCATCGGACTGATCGGCGCACAAATGTCCATCTCGCCCGCAGCCGCAGCCGTGGCCAACGTGGCGCGCCCCGCAGGCATTCGGCTCTGGAACTGCGCGCCCTACGATACGGTCAGCGTGTTCGACTACGGCGATCCGTGCGAGAGCCTGCGCCCCGTCGCGATCCACGCGGCGCGCAACAGCGTCTTCTCCGGCCGGCTGATGGTCAGCTCCGATCAGACGATCAAGGGGTTGAAGGCGACGGTGTCGGATCTGGCCCGGCTTCGTAAATCGTCCTCGTCCTCAGCGAAGCGGTCCTCGTCCTCGAATGCCAGAGTCGAGAACGAGGACGACGACGAGGACGAAGGCATTGGCGGAGCGATGCTTCCCGCCTCCGCCATACAGGTGCGCTATGCCGTGCCGGTCGTGAGCGGAAAATCCAGCGTCGCCCCGCATCGCTTCGATGGCCTGCTCGAAACCATTCCGGCGGAGATCCCGGTGAGTCAGGCCCCGGCGGCGCAAATGGAGAACTTTCGCGGCCGGCTGGAGCGGAAAGTCATGATTCCCAGCGCGGTGGCGCCGCTGTGGTTCACGGTGCGGGTGCCTCGGGAGGCCAAGCCCGGCATTTACGAGGGGCGTGTCACGATCAGCGCCCAAGGTCTGCCAGCCACCAACGTTCCGTTGCGCGTGAGCGTTGGCGACTGGACCCTGTCAGATCCCAAGGATTTTCGCATGCACAACCTCGCGTATAATGAGCCGGAGGTGGTGGCCGGGCTAAATGGGGTCCCGCTCTGGTCGGATCGCCACTTCGAGCTGCAGGGGCGTTCGCAAGCGTTGATGGCCGAGGTGGGTTCGCGACAGTTCTTCGCTAATCTCTGCCCGTCCGCCATGCCGGCGAATGCCGAGGGGCTGGTTCGATGGATCAAGCAGCCGGACGGCAGTTTCAAGCATGACTTCAGCGCTTTCGACAAGTATCTGGACATGGTCGCCAAGTCTGTCAGTAAACCATTTCCGTTGCTACTGAACTGCTGGAGAGGACTGGAACCGAGCGAGAAGGGCAGCAGGTATGTATCGTTGCTTGATCCGGCCACGGGTAAGATCAGTCGCATGAAGCAGCCGGCACTCGATAGTGAGGAGGCTGTGGCCTTGTGGAAGCCGGTTTTCGACGAGGTGCTTAAGAAGATCACGGCCCGCGGCTGGCTGGACGCGACGGCCTTGGGCTGGATCAGCCAACAGGGCGGCCCAAGCGAGGATGTCGCCGCGCTCGCCAAACAACTCTGGCCTGATGCCGTCTGGGGGATACTGTCTCACAGCGTGAACCGGGATTATAAAGGGGTCAAGGTGCGCTACGCCCGCACGGTCTATAGCTACGGGTTCCCTTCCGTCCGGGGCTATCGCGAACTGCTGCAGCCGCAGGACGTCATTCTCTGCAACACGTACCGCTGGAGTTGGAACGACAGCACGCCGTTGAACGACCAGCGTCGGGTTGGCGAAGACATCATCCTGTCGGGCCGCGACGGCATCAGCGATTTCGGCGTCAATGGTGGGGGCTGCGGCTGGCCGGCCGGACCGGAGGTTTCACAGACGGCCATCCTCTATCCCGGCCCCGACGGGCCGGTGGCCACCGAGCGGTTCGAGATGTTCCGCGAGGGGGTGGAGCTGGCCGAGGCGCTGATCTTCATCGAGCGGGCCATCCAGGAGAAGAAACTCAGCCCGGAACTCCAGCAGAAAGCCGAGCAGGCGCTGGAAGCGCGCAGTACTGCCTTCATCATGGACTGGTTTACGATCCGCGACATGCCCGGCGCGGAAGAGGACGCCAAGCTGCTGGGCCTGGCCGGCGAGGTGGAGCGGGAAGTGGAGAAGAAGAAGTGAACGTGAGAATCATCGCCGTCGCGGATTTGCATTTTATTTCCGATCGGGATCCTGCCCGGGAAATGGTGCAGGCCAGACAAATGTACGCCATGGCGCGGCCAAACTTCCGCGAGTTGGCTGACACCATCAACGCGTCTTCTCCGGATCTGATCGTGATTCTTGGCGACATGGTGGACTGGCACAGCCCGGAGAATGTGGACTATGCCTTAGAGATGATGGCCGAACTGAAGGCGCCCTGGCACGCCGTCCCCGGCAATCACGAGTTCAGCCAGGTCGAGCAGGCCGGTGAAGGCTGGCGATTTGTGGACGACTATCAGGCGCTATACGCGCCCAGGCCCGCCACGCCCGCCGCAGATTGGCGTTCTGTGCCCGGCCATGCGTACGCCACGATCCAGGCCATCTGGTCCGCGCACGGCGTCGCCTTTCACAACCGCACCATTACGTGTGACGGGGTGTCGCTCTGGCTGATGGACAGCGCGCTCAGCGAAGTGCCCCTGGGCACGGGGGAGTGGCTCGACGGCGCCGGGCGGCAGGGCGCGACGAACCTGTTGTTCACGCATGTGCCGCCGGACACGCCGGAGAACCGGACGGCCATTTTCACGCGAGAACCGTACCGCGACATGAACAAGTATGTTCAGAGCAAGGCGCCCGGACTTTATGCGGGACATATTCAGAATCGCTTCTCGCACGTTTTCACGGGACACTTGCATGTTCCGTACGTGATTCCGCACGACCGGATGACTTGCCATATACTGGGGCAGCATGGCACTACCCTCGTCGATATCGGCGCGAAAGGTTGTGAAATCAGCCGATTAGGTTAGAAGACGGATTAGGGACGGGCCTGAAAGGCGCTAAGTTAAGGGACTATTGCCCTCTTAATCGTAATCCTAATCTACTGGTGTAGAACGGATTAAGATTAAGATTAGGATTAGGATCGGAAGCATCGCTTAACTTAGCGTCATTCGGGACGGGCCTCCCATCAGCATCCTCGTCCTCGATTTCACGATTCGAGGACGAGGACGACGACGAGGACGAGGACGAGAGGCTCGCGCTGCCCCGATTGCTTCGCGCGAGGAAGGGCAGCGACGTCCCTGTCCGCGCCGCAGGCCAATGGAGAGGAGAAGGGTTCAGGGTTCAGGGTTCGGGGTTCAGATCGTTGTCGTAATCTTTGTCTCAATCTTTGTCGAATGGATCGATCATGGTCGCAATCGTTGTCGCGATCGTTGTCGATAAGGATCAAGACAAGGATTATGACAACGATGGAAGATCGGTGGACGACTACGGCGACGATTACGGTCGATGCGTTGTCCCGATCATTGTCGGGCTGGCGGGAAGCCCGTTCCTTGTCGGGTCTCAGCCCTAATCCCATTCATGCCAATCTCAAAAATGGAGGAACATTTCTCAATCGATGCTCGTATTCTATTGAATAAAAGCTGTGTCGAACGTTTATTCAGTCGAATAACAGTTGACAGATGTGGCGGCAGTCGCGTACTCTAGCACCATGAAACGAACATTTTGGAACACCCTGCTTGCATGGAAACAGGCCCCCGATCGAAAACCTATGCTGGTGCAGGGGGCGCGGCAGGTGGGCAAGACTTGGATTTTGCGGGAATTCGGCCGAACTGAATTTCCTCATTGCGTACTGTTGGATTTTGCCAAGGATGCGGAACTGCGCGGACTGTTTGCGCCGAACCTCAAACCGCAACGCATTCTGACCGATCTCAGCGTTTATCTGGGCGTGGATGTCTCGCTTGCCAATACCCTGCTGATTTTCGACGAGGTCCAACTCTGCCCCGAGGCGTTGACCTCGTTGAAGTACTTCCGCGAGGCGTTTCCGACTGCGTGGGTGTGTGCGTCTGGATCCCTACTTGGACTGGGCCTGTCGGAGCAGAACTTTCCGGTGGGTCACGTTCAACGGGAGTGGCTGCGCCCGATGACATTTTTCGAATTTCTCGACGCGCTGGGCGAAACCACCCTGCGCGTGGCCTTGTCGGCTGCCGCAACATCCCTGACGTCAATCGCTCCGGCCATACACGGTAAGGCGTTTGGGCTGTTTAAGGAGTACCTGATCACCGGCGGAATGCCAGAGGTCGTGCAGCTCTATGGCGCACTGCGCGAAACTCGTGCGGCAGCATTTCAGGCCGTTCGTGTCCTGCAACGCGAACTCGTCGATTCCTATTTGGACGACATTGCCAAACATGCCGGGGCCCTCAAGGCTGTGCGCATAGCCGCCGTCCTGAAGAACATTCCGGAACAACTGGCCCGTGAAACTTCGGGCTCGCGGAAGTTTCTTTTCAAGGATGTCGTGTCCGGCCGCTCCACCTATGATGTGCTGGAAGGCCCGATCGAATGGCTGGTTCGCGCCGGACTGGTCCATCGCATTCCCATCTGTCGTACGGTTCAGCAACCCTTGTCGGCCTATGCGGAGAAGAGCGCGTTCATGTTGTATCTCTGCGATACCGGACTTCTGGGCGCCATGCTTAACCTGGATCCCGCCGTGATCCATCATTATGATTTCGGACAATTCAAGGGATTCCTGGCCGAAAACACGGTACTGAATGAACTACTCTGCGCCGGTCACGGGCCTGTGTTCACCTGGCGGGGTACGACGGCGGAAATCGAGTTTCTGCTTCCCGCCGGCGATCAGATCATCCCCATCGAGGTCAAGGCTGGCGTGAACACCAAGGCGAAAAGCATGCAGACGTATCGGGAAAAGTATGCCCCGCCAAACGCCGCGCTCTTCTCTGGACTGGGATCCAACCAGCTCCACCATGGACTCCTGCATGCCCCGCTGTACCTCGCCGGGGCGCATCGCTTTGGGACGGGGCTTTCATAAACGTGACAATAAATATAAATATGCCCGTCTTTCGTCATTTGCCGCAGCAATTCTAATTATGAGCACATCCGTACATTCGAAATCGAAATCGCTATCGCTATCGGAGTCGACTTCCTTGCTTTCTCGTCGATTTCGGTCCCGATCCCGATCCCGATTTGGATCCCGATAGCGGCTGTCATAATTAGAATTGCTGCATTTGCCGCCCTTCGTCTTGCTTTTCGTCCGTCCGATGCGTATAGTATTCGGTTTCGAAACGCTGCCCGCCCGTGTGCATACGACTGCTAGTATCAGTCGGCGCTGAGTCGACCCCGTGGCGCGATGGGGAGGATGAAATGACCACACAAGCATCTTGTACAGATAACAAGCACACCGGCAACTCCGGCGATCAGGGCGATGGGACCTTTCGCAATCCCGTGCTGGCTTTTGACTACAGCGACCCCTGTCCGATCCGCGTCGGGGAGGACTACTACCTGGCGAGTTCCACGTTCCAGATGTCGCCCGGCGTGCCGATTCTGCATTCGCGGGACCTGGTGAACTGGACGACCATCGGCGCGGCCATCCCCGATCTCTCGGTGCTGGCGCCGGAATTCAACTGGGACCGCATGGACCGCTACGGCGGCGGCGTCTTTGCCCCGAGCCTGCGCTACCACGACGGCACGTTCTGGATCTTTGTGAACTGCTACACCGGCGAAGGGTTCTACGTCTGCACGGCCACGAACCCGGCGGGCCCGTGGCAGGTGCGGCAGATCCAGGACAAGCACGGCAAGCCGCTGCGCACCACGGCCTGGACCGACCCGTGTCCGTTCTGGGATGACGACGGCAAGGCCTACCTGATCTCCAGCCGGCCGGGCAGTCACTGGTTCAGCTATCTTTTTGAAATGACCCCCGATGGCTCGCACCTGCTGGATGCCGACGTGGACCACATGAACGACGGCGAAGGGCCGTACGCCTACCCGAAAGGCGGCACCATGGTGGTGCCGTTCAACTCCGCCGAGGGGAACAAGATTTTCAAGCGGAACGGCTACTACTACCTGCTGCACATCGAGTTCCTGAACAATGGTCAGGGGTGCGGAACCTATATCTTCCGATCAAAGCACATCTATGGCGTCAAGCCCGATGGCACGCCGGGGAAACCGGGCGATCCGGGGACATACGAGGTCTTCAAGTTTGGACCCGTCAGCGCCGAGGACTACGCGCAGAATCGGGAACTCCCCGGGCAGGGCGGGTTCGTGGACACCCCGGACGGCCGCTGGTTCTGGATCGGCCAGTTCAATTACCACTCTGCGGACGGTCGGCTTCCTGAATTGCTGCCTGTGACGTGGATTGACGACTGGCCGGTCCCCGGCGTGGACATCCAGGAAGGCCACGGCCGCATGGCCTGGCAATTACCCAAGCCAATTGCGGGGTATTCGGCCTGCACGCCGCAGGGGAGCGATGATTTCAAGAAGCCGGTGCTCGATCCGCGCTGGCACTGGAACCACCAGCCGCGCGCGGACAAGTGGTCGCTGACGGAACGTCCCGGCTTTCTCCGGATGCACGCCTTCCCGCAGCTTGAACCCGGCAAGTTCTTCAAGACCCGTAACGTGATCTGTCAGCGGCACACCCGCCGCGTCCTGACCCAGGTTACGGTCCGGCTCGATCCGGCCGGCATGGCCGATGGACAGGAAGCTGGGCAGGCGCACTTCGGCCCCGGCAACACCTCGGCGTCCATCGCCGTGCGCAAGACGGGTACCACGCTGGCCCTGCGCTTCAACAAGGCCGACACCCCCGCCGATGGCCCCGCGCTTCCCGCGGGCACAACCGCCCTCTGGTTGCGCTCGGCCGCAGGCTTTGACGACCAGTGTGTCTTCTCATTCAGCACAGACGGCCAGACGTTCTCTCCGTTGGGCGAAGCCTATACCCTGGTCGGTGGCGGCTGGCGTGGCGACATCGTTGGCATTTACACCTTTAACAACCACGCCGAAAACGGTTATATTGACGTCGATGCGTTCGCTTATCGGTTCTGAGCGTGACCGGACGAATCGTTTCCGAACGGCGTTTTGTGAATCAAAAAGAGGATCAGCGAATATGGATTTACGCACCCATGCACGACTCTCGCTCCGTTTTCTGGAGACGGCCACGAACCCGAAGATGCGGGACCTGCCTTACTTCTGGATAGACTTTGCGCGCAACCCGCCCGAGCTGGTGCATTGCATGGTTTTCGACGACGTTGAAAACCTGGGGCGCTGGCTCTACGCGATCGCGGCGGCACAGGCGGTCAGCGGCACGGATGGCGCTGAAACAACCCGGCGTGCCATGCTGCGCGAGATTGACCTGCGGCGCACCGGTCCCTACGGCCTGGTTTACACGTCCGAATACAGCCCGCAATTCTGCCGTGGATTCACGGAACATCATTCCTGGCTCTGGGCCGACCGCTCGATCCTGCAGGGCTGGATCCTCAGCTATCGTTTTGCGCGCGACGGCGGGGAGCGCGCACGGCTCCAGGAGCGCATTGACGCCATGGTGGCGGGCCTGAGCGAGTTCACCGTGCGCATCGGCCCCTGCGTCTTCTTCCCTTCGCTGGCGCCGGCGAAGAGCTTCCGCAAGCGCGACGATTATATCGTGCCGTGCGACGCGCCGGCCGAGAAATGGAACGTGCTCTACGGCTGGGACGAGGCTGCCGACCCGCGGGTTTTGCCGCACCTCTCCGAAAGCGTCGGGGGGATGATCGCGCCCCTCGTGGAATGGTACGAGTTGAGCGGCAACGAGACGGCGATGGAACTGGCTGCGGGCATGAGCCGGACGATCGTGGACTTCCACGCGGTCAAAGGCAGCCTAACCAACCCCGTCGGTTGCTTCTCGAACAACCACGGCGTGCTCAATGCCATCACGGGCGTGCTGGCGGCGAACCGGCACGTTCCCGAACGCAGGCACCTGCTGTGGGCCAAGACCCTCTGGGAGTTTTACGTGGCCCGCTGCGCCTCCTCGTTCGGTTGGGCGCCGGAAAACGAAACCGTTGACTACACGCATCCGCTGGAACGTCCTTCCTGCGAAGGCTGCTCCACCGTGGACATGGTGCGCGCCGGACTGGAGCTGGCCCGGGCGGGATTCGTCGAGTCCTGGGACGTCGTGGAGCGTTTCACGCGCAATTACATGACGCAAGCCCAGATCCAGCGCGAGGTTGAACCGTTCTCCCTCAACGGTGTCGCCCTGAACGACGTGTCGCGGCCGGGGATTGAATGCGAGCCGGAAGCGCTGCGGGACCGCAACGACGTGGGGCGCCGCTGCGTCGGCGCCCTGGCCGGTTGGGGCGCGCCGAACGACGTGCTCGATCCCCATGGCCGCTTCGCGATGTGCGTGCAGAACTGTTGCAGCGGGCACCTGCCGCTGGGGTTGCTCAACGTCTGGGAGCAGGTGGTCACACGGGAGCCGGACGGGGTCCGGGTCAACCTGCTGTTCGACCACGACAACGCGGACTGCACGGTTTCCGATTCGCAACCCGCGGAGGGACGGCTGGATGTGCGGATGAAGCGGAAGGGATCGGTTCGCGTTCGCATTCCGGACTGGGTTCCGGACGGGGCGGTGCGTCTGGAGGTGGATGGCCGCGTCATCGACACGGCCTGGGAACCGCAGCCAAGCCGCTACGTCTGCGCGAACGAGGTCCCCGCCGGCTGCACGGTCTCGGTTCTCTACCCGTTGCGCGAGCGTACGCTCACCGAGCGGCTCGGCGGCGAGCTTTACACCACCCGGTGGAAGGGCGATACCGTGGTCGGGATCGATCCCCGTGGACGCTTCATCCCTGTGTTCGGAGGGGGCACGTAAACGCGCCGACGCCGACCCCGCCGGAGAGCACGGGAGATGAACTCCGGCTCAACACAACTACCATGGCTATCGTGACGTCGATTCATTCGGTTATCGGTTCTAATTGAGGAGCACCCCATGCGACTGAACATCAATGACTATCGCAACAAGGTATTGGGTTGCTGGCTAGGCAAGAACATCGGCGGCACGGTGGGCGCGCCCTTCGAGTGGAAACGCCAAATCAACAATATCACGTTCTACACACAGAAGGATCTGAACGGCGCGCCGATGCCCAACGACGATCTGGACATCCAGTTGCTCTGGCTCTGCGCCATGGAGGAACGGGGGCTGAACGTCACCTCGCACCGGTTGGCGGAGTATTGGGTGACTTACGTCACGCCCCACTGGGCCGAATACGGCAACGGCAAGATCAACCTGCGCCAGGGGTTGCCGCCGCCGCTTTCCGGGACCTTCTCCAATCCATCCCGGCATAGTTGCGGCGCCTATATCCGTTCCGAGATATGGGCCTGCATCGCGCCCGGCCTGCCGCAGGTCGCCGCCCGCTTTGCGTACGAGGACGCCATTCTCGACCATGGCGATGGCGAAGGCACCTTCGCGGAGATATTCATGGCGGCGCTGGAGAGCGCGGCGTTCGTGGTGGGCGACTTGCGGCGCGTCATTGACATCGGGCTCTCCTATATTCCCGCCGATAGCGGTGTTGCCAATGCCGTGCGGGCGACCCTGGAGTGTTTCGATACCGGCAAGACCTGGCTGGAAACACGGGATGAAGTGTTGTTCAATCATACGGGGGACCCGTCCCTGACCAGCCCGAAAGACCGGGCCAAGGGCATCTACCAGAACGTGCCTGGCTACGATGTGCCCTCCAACATCGCCTTCACCCTCGCCGGGTTGCTCTACGGCGGCGACGATTTCGGAAAGGTCCAATGCACCTGCGTCAACCTCGGCGAGGACACGGACTGCACCGCCGCCACCGCAGGATCGGTCTGGGGCATCCTGCACGGCGCCAAGGCCGTCCCGCAGAAATGGATCGATCCGATTGGCCGCGGCATCCGTACCGTCTGCCTGAATCTCGGCGAACTGGGCATGTTCGGCAATCAGTTGCCGCAGACCGTGGACGACCTGACGGACCGCACCCTGCGGCTTTCCCGCCGATTGCTTCTGCAGCATCGCGCTGAGCATCTCTGTAGCGACGAACCGACCGACCTGACCGATATCAACCTCGACAGTTTCTGGGCCTATGACGAAGGCAAGGAGTTCTGGGGCGGCCGGAGCGGTCCCCGCTACGACTTCGATTTCTTCCGCGTGCATGTGAACTACGGTGCGGAAGGCCCGCTCTTGCGCGACGGCCAGCCCAAGACGCTGAGCGTGTCCATTGTCAACACCGACAAAATTCCGGCGAACCTTTCGCTGCACTGGTACCTGCCGGAGGGGCTGTCCATATCGCCCAGCGCGGATGGCTACATCATGAAGTCCCCCTGGGGGGCGACCACGGTGGATTTCACCATCACGGCTGAACGGCTCAGCAAGGCGACCAACCGGGCGGTTCTGGAAATCACGATTGCCGGCCGGCCCACGGTGATGCTGGTCCCGGTGACGCTTCTGAACGGCAACATCATCGGCAAAAACACGTGAAGAAAGATCCCACAACGCCTGCCGGCGCCATCCACCGCCTGCAGCTTGACAGCATCGTGCTAGCCGATAATCGGCTCGGCGATCCGACCAACCGCGAAATCGCCGTTTACGTGCCCCATGGGCATGACGGCGGCGGTTTGCCGCTGCTCGTGAACGTCGTCGGCTTTACCTCCGGCGGCCCCGCCGAAACGAACTGGCAGAACTTCGGCGAGAACGTGCCGGAACGGCTGGATCGCCTGATTGCTACCGGCGCGATGGCGCCGTGCGTGGTGGCTTTTCCCGACTGCTTCACCCGGCTGGGCGGCAACCAGTATGTGAACTCGGCCGCGATGGGGCGCTGGGACGATTTTCTCCTGCAGGAAGCGGTCCCCTTTGTGGAGCGCACGTTCGGCTGCGGCGGCGTGGGCAAGCGGGGCATTTTCGGTCATTCCAGCGGCGGCTATGGTGCGATCGTGCATGCCCTGTTGCATCCCGATTTCTGGAGCGCGTCCGCGGTGCATTCCGGCGACATGGGGTTCGAGTTGCTCTATCGGCACGAATTTGCGGGGGTGCTGCGTGAGCTGACCAAGGTCGGCTTTGATTGTGGCAAATGGGTGGACACGTTCTGGGAGTCGAAAAAGGTCAAGGGTTCCGACATCAACGTCATCATGATTCTGGCGCAGGCTGCGAGCTTTGATCCCGACCTCTCGGCACCCTACGGCATCCGCCTGCCGGTGACGCATGACACCTGCGAACTGATCCCGGAGCGCTGGGACAACTGGCTGCAGTGGGATCCGCTGTCGCTGGTCGAGAAGCACGGCGCCGGCCTGAAGCGACTCAAGGCGCTCTACATCGACTGCGGCGACATCGATCAATACAATCTGGTTTATGGCGCGCGGCGCCTGCATCGCCGGCTGGAGTCGCTCGGCGTGCCGCACCTGTATGAGGAGTTTCCCGATGACCATTCATCGGTGGATTACCGGTTGGACGTCAGCCTGCCGGTGTTGGCCAAGGCGCTGAGGTAGTAGTGGGGTGTAGGTTTCAGGGTTCAGGGTTCAGGTGTCAGGAGAGGAGATGAACGTGACCGACAAGTCGTTCATGGCAGTTGAGGATCTGGTAGTTTATCGTAATCTGTGCCAGTTGCATCTGGAGGTGTGCGATCTGACTCACCAGTGGCCGGCCGAGGAGCGTTATGAACTCGGCAGTCAAGTGCGACGATCATCAAACAGTTCTCCTTCTCAGCTTGCCGAGAAGAACGATGATCGACACGTACGCAACAAAATCGAAGGCGTCAACCGCAGTCGGGGTGAGGCTGGTGAGACCGTCCATCATCTGTATATGGCGTTTCTGAAGAAGTACTTGATACAGACCACATTCGAGCACTACCGGGAACGCTACCAAGAGTGTGTGCGAATGCTCAACGGCTTGGAGAAGACGCTTGAACGGAAATTGCCGGACACCGACCGGCGTTGGCATGTGGCTGAAAATCACGAACCGTACGACTCAGAAAGCTTGCTATGTCCGTCCGGATGGCCATCTGACACCTGAAACCTGAAACCTGACACCTGAAACCTGACACCTGAACCCCTGTAAAGCTCGCCACAACTTGAAAGGATAACAACATGTCGACCAACTTTGTCCTACGCCATGGGGATCGCATTGTTTTTCTCGGCGACTCCATTACCGAGCAGCAGCTTTACACGAATTACGTGGAGGCCTATCTGGCGTCGCGCTATCCGGAGCGGAAGTTGACTTTCTTTAACGCCGGCTGGGGAGGCGACACGGCGCCCGGCGGTTGCGCGCGCCTGGATCGCGATGTGCTGGCGCTCAAGCCGGACGTGGTCACGATTTGCTACGGCATGAATGACGGCGGCTACTGCCCGATGAAACCCGAAGTCCGCGACGCGTTCGTGACCGGCATGCGGGAGCTGGTGAGCCGGCTGAAGGCGGCGGGCGTGCGGGTCGTGCTGCTGACCCCCGGCATGGTGGATGCGTCCGTGAATCCGGATCTCCGGAAGATCGAGTACAACATGCGGTCGCTGCGCGTGCTGGCCGATGAGGTACTGGCGCTCGCCGCCGCCGAGCAGTTGCCGGTGGCCGATCTGCATACGCTGATGAACGAAGTGGATGTCGCGGCCAAGGCGGCGGATCCAGCTTTCTGCATGATCCCGGACAGCGTGCATCCAGACCCGGCCGGTCATCTGGTCATGGCTTTCGGGCTGCTCCAGGCGCTGGGCGTGCCGCCGCGCCACGAGGAGGTGACGGTTGATCTGGCCACAAGCCGTGCGACAGGAACGTCGGAAATCGGCATCAAGCATGTGCGCCATACTCGGAAAGGTGATGCGGTGGAGGTGCGACTGGATCGGATCCCTTTCTTCGTCGAGACCGCAGCGCGCAAGGTGTTGCCGGTTCTGCCGTTTCAGGAAACCTACAACGAAGTGAAGTTGCGCGTGACGGGGATCGCGCAGAAGCGGGCTTACATTCGGATGGGCGCTGCGCGCAGTGCGTCCGTGCCGCGCGAAGACCTCGAGAAGGGAGTCAATCTGCTCGATCTTCGTGGCGGCGCCGCCATGAAGGCCGCCGCAACCGTTCATGCCTATACGCGGGAGAAGGATCAAATCTATTTCCGCCTGTGGCGCGTGGTGGCGCTCAATAATGGAAACGCAGGTTGCTACAACACGCCGGTGCATCAGGAGGCGATCCGGCTGGGGCCGCGCCTCGATCGTGCGCGCGAACGCATGATGCGTAAGCCGGATTTGACCCTGCGCCTGGTCGTGTCGCCCACGGAGCAGACGGGAGAGAGGGTGGACAACGGCGATTTCATCGGCCGCTGGAGTTTTCTCGGTCCGTTTGGCAAACCCTTTACCGACGACAAGGTGGGCGGCGAGGCGGCCCTCACGGCGACAGTCCCCGTGCTGGCGGGCAACTGGTTGGCCGTTGATCTGGATTTGGACAGTTTGGCGAACAACCTGACGTCGGTGTTCGGCGTGCGGACCGACTCGTTTGTGTATGCGCTCACCACGCTCGACTCGCCCGTGGATCAGGATGCGGAACTGTTGCTGGGATCGGACGACGGCTTTGCCGTCTGGCTCAATGGCAGTCCGGTTGGCGCCAATCTGGAGGTCGGCCGCTGGGTGCAGCCGGATTCCGACCGGTTTCCGGTACGACTCAAAAAAGGGCGGAATGTGCTGCTGTTGAAGATCTCTCAGATGGGAGGCGAGTGGGGATTCTGCGTGCGATTCAGCGGGATGCGGGCGCCGATCTGGGCGACAAGACCGGGAGAATGATTGTCATTGTTGGTTGTTGGTTGTTGGGCGTTGTTGGATTTAAAAAGGAACCCTTCTTATGATGAATCAAGATTGGCAGCGGCGGGTAGGTCGGTGGCGCGAGACCATGCCTCGCCTTTTCTATCGCGAACTCGGGACCCTTGACATGCAGGGGTTCTGCACCATGGATCACATCACTCCAGAGCAGGCGAAAAAGCAGAAATTTCGGCCGATGCCGGCGGGCACAGAGTGGGGCGCAAAATGGGAATACGCCTGGTTCCGGGGCGAGATTGTTGTTCCCAAGGCTGCCAAAGGAGAACGCATCGCGCTGCGCGTCGAGACGGGTGGCGAATCGGCGATCTTTGTCAATGGCGTCGCCACCGGCGCAAAAGGGTGGAGCGATCGCGAAATCACGCTGACGCGCAACGCCAAGGGGGGCGAGAAGTTCCGCATCCTGGTGGAGAGCTATGGCGGGCATGGACCGTGGGAGTGTGGCGGCGGCCCCATCGAGCACGGCCGTGAGACGGTCCCGGAACCTGCACCCAAGCAGACCAAGGTGGGCGTTACCACGTTTGGCATCTGGGAGGAAGAGCTGTTCCAACTCCGGATAGACACCGAGACGCTGGCGCAGTATGTCGAGCATACGCAGGAGAAGGAGTCCCTGCGGGTCGCGGAAGTGACTGAGGCGCTCAATGCGATGTCGCTGGTGGTGGACCTCGAGCTGCCGCGCGCCGAGATGCTGAAGACCGTTCGCGCCGGGCGCAAGCTCCTGCAGCCGTTGCTGGCGGCGCGCAATGGCACCAGCGCTGCGACACTGCATACCTTCGGTCATTCGCACATCGACGTGGCCTGGCTCTGGCCGCTCCAGGAGACGGAGCGGAAGTGCTGCCGCACGTTCGCCTCGCAACTCGCGCTGATGGCGGAATACCCGGAATACCGCTTCCTGCAAAGCCAGACGCACCTCTATCAAATGGCCAAGACGAACTACCCGGCGCTTTACGAGCGCATCAAGCAGGCGGTGCGCGCGGGGCAATGGATCCCGGATGGCGGCATGTGGGTGGAACCCGACACCAACGTGACCGGCGGCGAGTCGCTTATCCGCCAGTTCATCCACGGCAAGCGCTTCTTCCGCGAAGAGTTCGGTGTGGACAGTCGGCTGATGTGGCTGCCGGATGTGTTCGGCTACTCCGCCGCGCTGCCGCAGATCATGGCCGGGTGCGGCATTGATTACTTCTCCACGCAGAAGATCGCCTGGACCTACAGCGGCGGCTATCAGTTTCCGCACAACTGGTTCTGGTGGGAGGGGCTGGATGGCTCGCGCGTGCTCTCCTATCTCCACAACGACTACAACTCCACGACCAATCCCGAAAAGACGCTGGCGCGCTGGCATGAACGGGTGCAGAAGGAGGGCTGGCACAAGACCCGGCTCGTGCCGTTTGGACATGGCGACGGCGGTGGCGGTCCCACCCGCGAACACCTCGAGTACCTGCGGCGTCAGCAGGACTTCCAAGGGTTACCGAAGTGCCGACAGGAAGCGCCCGCTGCTTTCTTCGACGCCATGATTCACTCGCCGGACCGTGAGAAGGTGCCGGTCTGGATGGGCGAGCTTTATTTACAGGTGCATCGCGGCACCTACACTACCCAGGCGAAGACCAAGAAGGGGAATCGCTTGTCTGAGTTTGGTCTGCGCGAAGCGGAACTTTGGGGCGCCGCCGCCGCATGGCTGGCGGAGGCCGACTATCCGTTGGCCCGCGCCGATAAGTTGTGGAAGGATGTGCTCCTTTGTCAGTTCCATGACATCATTCCCGGCTCCTCCATCCACCGCGTATACGAGGAAGCGGAGGCCATGCATGCCGCGGTCATTCGCGCCGCGCGCGCCATCGCGGACAAAGCACGACAGGGGTTGGTGCGCAAGGCGTCTGGCGCCATCACCGTGTTCAACTCCCTCTCCTGGGAGCGGGAAGCCCTGATCGAACTCCCGGCTGGATTCGCCGGCGTACAGGATGCCGCAGGTCAAGCCTTGCCCGTGCAGGTGATCGATGGCTGTACCCTGGCGCGCACGCCCAAGCTGCCGGCTTGCGGCTGGCTGACGTTGCGTAAGGCCGCTCCGGCCGCTCCGGCCGCTCCGGCCAAGAGCGCGGTGAGCGCGACCACACGGTCGTTGGAGAATGAACGCGTCAAGCTGACACTCAATGCCGCTGGCGAGATCACCAGCATCCGGGACCTGACCTGCGATCGCGAGATGGCGGCCGGCCCTTGCAACGCGTTCAAACTCTACAAGGACGTTCCGAGCTGGTTCGACGCCTGGGATATCGACAGCCCCTACAAGTTACAGCCCGTGGCGCTCGATGCCAGAGCCCGGATCGAAGTCGTGGCCAATGGCCCGCTGGTTGCGACGTTGCGCGTCACCCGGCAGATCAACGCCTCGGAGCTGACGCAGGAGATCTCGGTGCGTGCCGGCTCGCCGCGCGTGGAGTTTTGCACCCGCATCAACTGGCGGGAGAAGCACAAGCTCCTGAAGGTCAACTTCCCGGTCACCGTGCACAGCGAGGATGCCTTGCACGAGATCCAGTTCGGGCATGTGCGGCGTCCCACGCACGCCTCCATGGAGTACGATGCGTCGCGTTTCGAGGTCTGCAACCAGAAGTGGACCGCGCTGGCGGAGGAAGGACGCGGCGCGGCGGTCCTGAACGACTGCAAGTACGGCGTGAGTGTGGAAGGCAACAGCATCAACCTGACCTTGCTGCGCGCCCCGATGTCGCCGGACATGACGGCGGACCTGGGTGTGCAGGAGTTCGCCTATGCGTTCCAGTGCTGGAACAACGCCGCCTTCCGCGACGCCGGCATTGTGCAGAGCGGCTACGACTTCAACGTGCCGGTCACGATTCAGCCGGGCGACGCCGGTGCGGCCAGCCTCTTCGCGCTGGACGCACCCAACGTCATCATCGAGACGGTCAAGCCAGCCGAGGATGGCTCCGGCGATGTGATCGTGCGGCTCTACGAGGCCATGCGCACCGCCACCACCTGCACGCTCACCTGCGCGCTGCCGGCAAAGCGGGTGACGATGGTCAACATGCTGGAGGAGCAGCAGGGCGTCGCCAAAATCAAGGACGGCATGGTCGCACTGGAACTGCGCCCCTTCGAGATCCGCACGCTGCGGTTCAGCCGCAGATAGAAAAGAACAAGGAGACAACATGACGACGAAACGCAAACTCCAACCGCCCTATCTCGGGGCCGCATACTATCCGGAAGCTTGGCCGCTTGAACAGATTGACGACGACATCCAGCTCATGCTCAAGGCCGGCATGAACGTCATGCGCATCGGCGAATTCGCCTGGCAGCGCATGGAGCCGCAGGAGGGTCAGTTCGACTTCGACTGGCTGCACCTCGTCGTGGACAAGCTCGGCAAGGCCGGCATTGGAACAATCATGGGCACGCCGACCCCCACGCCTCCCGCCTGGCTGACCGAGCGATACCCGGAGATCCTTCTCGTTCAGAATGCGGCCGAAGTCCGGGCCCAGCATGGGGGGCGTTGCCACTTTTGCCCAAACAGCGCGGTTTACCGCGATCTGTGCGCCCGCATTGTCACGCGCATGGGTGAGGAGTTCGGTCGCGACTCGAACGTGATCGGCTGGCAGATCGACAACGAGGTCTATCCGATCCCTTGGGGACACGGCTGCTGTTGTCCGGTTTGCGAGCGGAAGTTCCGGGAATGGCTGCGGGCCAAGTACGGGACGATCGACACGCTGAACAGCACCTGGGGTATGGGTGTCTGGAGCCTCGCCTATCAATCGTTCGAGCAGATCAACTTCCCGCACAACGACACATGGCATCATCCCTCCCACAAGGGCGCGTGGGTGGCCTTTCAGTCCGACACCTTCGTGGACTACGTCATGGCCCAGGCCAACATCCTCAAGAAGCTCACGCGCAACCAGCCGATCGGCACCGACATGATGCCGGCTACCCAACTGGACCACCGTGCCATGAACCGCGGCCTGGATGTGGCGCAGTTCAACCACTACCACGGCATGGGTGACCTGTGGGAAGCGGCGCTGTGGTTCGACTACTTCCGGTCGCTCAAGAGCCGCCCCTTCTGGAACACCGAGACGGCCACCTGCTGGAACGGGTCAACCGCCGCCAACGGCTATCGCGAGCCCGGGTTCAACCGGGTGAACTCCTGGATGCCGATTGCGCTCGGCGGTGAGGCAAACCTCTACTGGCTGTGGCGTTCCCACTGGAGCGGCCAGGAACTGATGCATGGCTCGGTCGTATCGAGCTGCGGCCGGCCGCTGCACATCTTTGGCGAGGTGCAGGAGGTGTCCCGCGGCTTCCGCGCTGCGGCGGACTTCCTGAACCACACGCGCCCCTCCAACAACGGCATGGCATTGCACTTTTCCACGAATGCCCATGAGATGTTCACTTTCCAGCCAATGGTGAAGGATTTTCACTACACGGGCAAGCTGATGCATACCGTCTACCGGCCGTTGCTGCAGTCGCATTTGCGGCCGGACGTGATCCATCCGGCGGCGGATCTCGATCCCTACCGGGTCGTGTTCTCGCCCTACCTGCCGGCGCTCGACGATGGTGGCCTGCGCAAGCGGCTCCTGGCCTGGATCAAGGCAGGTGGCACATGGATCGCCGGGCCGCTGACCGACGTGCGCACGCGCGACGGGACCAAGTACACCCATGCCCCGTTCGGCAGCATCGAGGAGTGGGGCGGGGTGCGTTGCCAGTACGAGATCCCGGGGGATCCGCGCGGGTTCGGTTTCCGCTGGGCGGACGGCCGCGAAGCCACGAGCTCGATCTGGCACAGCGGTTTCGAGCTGCGCGGCGCGAAGGCGCTGGCCATTTTCACGGACAACGAACTGAACGGGTTGGCGGCGATCACCCGCCGGCGTCTCGGCAAGGGACAAGTCATCCTGCTCGGCACCATGCCTTCGGTTGAAGACCTCCAGCGTTTGCTGCTGGAGATTGCCGACGAAGCGGGCGTGAAGCCCGTGGCCGAGGCGTCGCCGAACGTGCTCGTCGTGCCCCGCGCCGGCAAGGGGGGCAGGGGCATGGTCCTCGTCGAATACGAGCGCAAGCCCGGCAGCGTGACGCTGCCGCGGCCGATGACAGACCTGCTGACCGGCAAGCGGCATCAGGGGGTGGTCGAGCTTGCGCCGTACGGCGTGATGGTGTTGAAGTAGTTGCAGATGCTCAGGTGGTACGGAGCGGAGAATAGCATGAAAGGCGGGAGGAAGTAGGCCGGAACTCCGGTTCCGGCCTTGGGGGACGCGAGGGAGGTGTAGGTAAGGTAATGAATACGATGAGAATCATTCAGGTTCATCCTTCAGGCTGGGGGTTCCGGGAGCGGAACGCGGGTACCACGTTCACGCCGTGGGGCTGCAACTACTATGATCCCGCCACGGGATGGGCCCCTCGTATCTGGGAGCAGTTCGACCCGGCTCGAGTCGGAGAGCACCTCGATCACATACAGGCCCTTGGCGCCAATACCATCCGCGTCTTCAGCACCATTCAGAATCTTCTCGAAAGTCCCCGGCGCGTGCGCGCGGCGGGTATCGCCAAGATGATGAAGATGCTCGCGCTGGCCGAAACCAGAGGGTTGCGGGTGATCTGGTCCGGACCCAGCGGGTGGGAGGGAAAGCCGGACTGGTGGCGCGAGAACGCGCCTTACGAAGTCTGCGCCCGCGACGATCTCATGGCCGCACTGGAGACGGCATGGCGGGGGATGGGAAGGGCCTTTCGCGGCCACCCGGCGCTGTTTGCGTACGACTTGCAGAACGAACCCTATGCCCCCTCCTTGCCGACGCCAGCCATGAATCAGCGCTGGGCCCGGTGGCGCGCCACGCACGCCCCCGATGCGCCGGAGAGCCTGCCTCCGCCGCCAGCTCGAGAGGGCGAACGATGGCTGACGGCGGTTCACCGTTTCCGCGAGGATCTCGCGACGGAGTACGTCCGGCGCATGGCCACCGCCGTTCGTGAAACCGACGACACGCACTTGGTCACCATCGGCATGCATCAGAAGAGCGTTCCGTTCGATTGGTATCCGCCAGATTCCTATATCGCCTTCAATCCGCATCGCATGACCGCGTATCTGGACTACACCTCGATCCACTTCTACCCGCACCACAACTGGCATCCAAATCTCTACCGTGACCCATGTGAAACGTCGGACGGGATGCAGGAAACCCTCTGGCACGCCCGTGCCATCTGCCGCTACATGCACATTCCGGGCAAGCCGCTGGTCATGGAGGAGTGCGGCTGGTACTCGGGCGGAAATGTGCCGATCGGCGGTCGTGAGCAGCCCTGGCGCTCGGAGGAGCAACAGACCGACTGGTGCACCCGGCTGGTCAAGGCCACCCGCGGCGACGTCTGCGGCTGGTTGTTCTGGCCCTACCGGGACACGCCGACGGCCTCGGATTTCAGCCGTGGCAGCGGGCTCTACACGGCCGACGGAAAACTCAAGGATTGGGGGCGGGCCTTTGCGCGTCTGGCGCCCCGGATCACCGCCGGCAGACCTGTCCGGACTACGGCTTCACGCACTTTGGCCTTGCCCTGGGCAGAGCTTGTCACGGAGCCTGACGGCGTCAAATCCTTTCGGGCGCAATATCTGGATTTGTTCCGGCGCGGCAAGGTGGTGGACTTCGCGATATGAAAGAAAGAACCGATGACATGAAATCTCAAATTAACGAACCGTTCTGCACCTGGAAACCGAACTGGGCGGAGACCGCGCGCGCTTTGAAGACGTGGAATGGCGTGCTCAGCAGGCGTTCGCCTGGCTGGGGAAGTGCCATTTCGGTGCCGACCATCTGGCCATGGCCGAAACTCAGCTTGGGCCGAACACCCTCGCGTTGCTGCTCGGGGCGGAGCCTCGCTTCACGCCGGAGGCCATCTGGATTGATCCGACCCTTAACACGGTGCCGGATGTCAATGCACTCCCGCCATTCCGGCTCGATCGGGATAGCCGCTGGTTGCGGCTTATCGAGGCGCAGGGACGCCGGCACAAGGAACTCAGCGCCGGCCGCTACCTCGTCGGCCTGCCGCTCCTGGTCTCCAATTTCGACATCCTGGGAACACTCCGCGATCCCCAACTGCTGCTGATGGACATGGTGGATAATCCCGAGTGGGTGATCCGGGCCATGCGGGAGATCAACCAAGCGTATTTTGAAGCCTATAACCGGATCTACAACATCTGCAAAGATCCGGACGGCGGCGTGGGGTCCTGGGGCTACTCGCAATGGGGTCCCGGCAAGACCGACCTCGTGACCTGCGATATCGCCGCCATGATCTCACCGGAAATGTTCCGCGATTTCGTCAAGCCGGCCCTGGCCGAGCAGTGCGCCTGGCTGGACTATCCCATACTGCATCTGGATGGCACGCAGTGCCTCTGCCATCTGGACCACATACTCGACATCGAGCCGTTGCGAGCAGTGGAGTGGACGCCGAATACCGATGAGCCGGGCCAGCACGAACGGTGGTTCCCGATCTACAAACGCATCCTGGATGCCGGCAAGTCGGTGCAGATCCTGGGCGGCAGCACAGACGACATTGAGCCGATTCTCAAGGCGATCGGCTCGAAGGGTGTGTACATCTACGGGTCAAACAACACGATCGAGGAGATCGAAGCTTCCGCTCGCATCGGCGACCGGTGGCGGTAGAGTCTGGAAAGCGGGAGGGAGGCCGGATATGGAAATCCGGCCCACGTCGGGGGTGGCGTGTACGACGGAAGTAGCCCGGAGCTCCGGTTCCGGCCTTGGGGGGACGCACGGGAGGCCGGATATGGAAATCCGGCCCACGTCGGGGGTGGCGTGTACGACGGAAGTAGCCCGGAGCTCCGGTTCCGGCCTTGGGGATGCAAACGAGCCGGATATGGAAATCCGGCCCACGTCGGGCGTGGCGTGTACGACGGAAGTAGGCCGGAACTCCGGTTCCGGCCTTGGGGATGCAAATGGGCCGGAAATGGAAAATCCGGCCCACCTGTCATGCCGCCAGGGCAAAAAGCACGGCCACCTATCTCTTGTCGCTTGCCATTTGCCGCAAAATCGCGGACATTACATGCCGTTGCACAACAAGGAATAGAGCAATATGACACAAGCAACCAATCATCTCTCCAGTATCCCGACACCCGACAATACCATTGTCTGCGGCCGCGCGCGGTTAGTCTTGCTCACGGACCGCCTGGGGCGTGAAGGGTGGACCTACGATGGCCAGACCGCTACGGTCATCGTTCGCCTCCCGCGCATGGACGTGGGGCGCCAAACCACGATCACCCTGCGGCAGGACCCGGCGGTGCCGGCGTCGCTGGCGCTCGGGCTGAAGGGGCTGATGACCCGCATTGCGCGGGTCAGCTATTACGCCAGGCAGGCGACCTCGGCGTTGATCTTTGACCGCGAGGAACGGCTCGGCGCGGACTTGGAGCAGGTGGGCAATCGGGTCTCCCGTAACCCCGCCTCGCTGGCGCAGGAACGCCGGCGCTTGAACCGGTTGCTGCCGGCGCTGGCTGCCATGCTCCCCCGGCTGGGAAGCGGTGTCAGCCCGTGGGAGCCGGGTATCAACCCGCAGCGCGTGGCCGTGTGCGAGAAGGCGCTGGCGATCCTGAAGGCGGCGGTCCCGGAGTTGGTGGGCGGGGGTAGGAGAGGTTAGTGAGGGAGTCAGTGAGTGTGTGGGTGTGTGGGTGTGTGAGTGTGTTCTCATCAACCGTGCACCGTTCTAGGAAAGGAAGATTATGTCAACATCACGAGCGTCATGGATGCGTCAGGGCAAGTTCGGTGTGATGGTACACTGGTGCGTACCGAAAACCCCGCCGCAGTTCGGCAAGCGTATTGAGGATATCAACAAGGCTACCGACCGCTTCGACCTTGATCGATTTATGGCGGACTTCCGCCGGACCGAGGCCGATTGGCTCATCTTCACGATCGGGCAAACCACGGGATATGTCAGTCCGAACCGCGTGATGGATGCGCTGGCTGGCCCGGGGCATTGCACGGAGCGGGACCTGATTCTCGAGATAGCCCGGGAAGTGAAGAAGCTCGGGAAGCGGATGGTGGCATATTTGCACTGCACACTGATCGGCACGCCGGGTGGCGAGTACAACGCGGATCACCGCAAACATTTCGGGTTCGACGCGGTGAAGGCCACGTCGGACGAGTTCCTGCGGCGCTACGCCGATTTCATTGCGGAGTACTCCAGACGCTGGGGCAAGTCACTCGATGGTTGGTGGTTTGATGGTGCCTCCACGGAGCCGGTTTACCACGACACCATGCTTCGCTATCTCGCCGCCGCGCGGGCGGGGAACCCGGACTCCGCCGTGGCGCTCAACGACGGTTCGTTCTGCCTCGGGTTGTCCAAGCCGGTGATGGCGGACCAGGACTACATCGCCGGCGAGGTGGAATTCCTGCTCAAAGGGAAGATCCGCTTCGGACGTGAGACAGACGTCCTGACGCCGGCGACGCATGTTCCGCAACCGCCCCCCACCTGCCTCTGGCACGCCCTGATCCCGATTGATGCCATGTGGGAACACGGGATTCCGTTCAACGACGACTGGCAGAATCCGGCATTCCCCTGGGTGGCACCCAAACCCCACCAGATGGAGGATCCGCTTTATACCGTGGATGACCTCGAAACCGTGGTGCGCGACTTCAAGGCCGTTGGCGGCGGGGTGACGTTCAACGTGGGCGTCTTCCAGGAGGGCGGCGTCGGTCCGAAGACCGTGGACCAACTCGCGGAGCTGGCGAAACGGATGGACAAGCGGAGCTGATTCGAGGTTCGCCTGTCGGCCTCGATCGCAGGCCTGTCAGGCAAGGGGAGTATGCCAATGTCAAAATCACGGGCGGCATGGCTGCGAGACGGCAAGTTCGGTATGATGGTGCATTGGGTTCCGCTGGGGATTAAGATCGAGTAGGGACGGGTCTTCACTCGTTGGCATCCGCATTTGCCAGGTTCCTCTTCTTGATCCTGTGGCGCGGCGGCCTGCCTGTTCGTATACGCACGCAGCCAGGGGACGCCACCGCCCTGCATCGGGATGTTCGAGGTTGGCGTCAGCCTGGAGCCGGCCTGCCCTCAGGCCGGCAGGTGTCTGGGATTGCCAACGGCCGGGGTGAGGGCACCCCGGCTCCAGGCCTGACGGCCTGCGACAAGCGCAAATCCTACGCGCCAGCGTCTTCGTTGGGCGTTGGGTGTTGGGGTGAGGGAAGGTCCGTCCCTTGCGGGGTTCTTGCGGGGTTCGGAAGAGGTCACGGATAGGCTGCGCCAGCTCTGTGCTTCCGTGTCTTCAGCGCAGCGGGTGGTGAATGAAAGCGAGGTCAGGGAAACAGGGATGCGCCCCTTTGACGTCGGGCTGCGCAACAGGTTTTGCTATTGGGCACGAAAAATGAGAAGATTAAAAACGCTTCATCCACCGGCGACAGGTTTTGACAGGTCACGAAAGGAATCGACATGAATCTGAAACACGATTTTCCTCATTTGGCTCTCGCCGCCCAAGCGGGGCCGGAACCGACACTTCAGCGCACCGTTGTGCCGCCCGTGACCATTCTGCGAGCCAGCGGCGCAGCCGATCCTCAGGGCGTCATCACGGGCCAGACCCCCGCGGTCCTGACGGGCGTTGCGCATGTGATCGTCGACTTCGGCCGTGAGCGGGTCGGATTTCTGGACATCGTGGCCTCCTCGGACAAGTCCGCGGAGATGATCGTGACCTATGGCGAGTCCGCCGAGGAGGCGTGCGATACGGATTGCAGTTGCGACAACTGCTCGTGGTTCCACCTGCCCGAGGACAAACACCGCGTGGCCGGTCCGGCCCGGGCGTACCGCCACGAAGGCCGGCGCGCCTTCCAGTTTGTCCATATCCGCACGGCATCACCGGATGCTTCCATCCGGCTGCACAGCCTGGCCATGACGCTCGTCCATTATCCCGTGGTGGAGCGCGGATCGTTCTCGTCCTCGGACCCGCTTCTCAACCGTATCTGGGACCTCAACCGCTACACGACGATGCTCTGCATGCAGCGGTTCTACGAGGACGGGATTAAGCGCGACGGGCTGCTGTGGGTCAGCGACTACCGCCAGCAGTTCCTGGCTGGCTGGACACCGTTCGGCGACGCCGCACTGGCGCGCCGGTCGCTGATCCTGTTTGCCGCCTCGCAGATGGCCAACGGCTTCATTCCGGCCTGCGCGGCCGCAGCCGGCGCGCATCAGCACACGGATGCCGGTCATGTCGCGCCCGAGGGGATCAGCTACATGCCCAACATCCCCTTCACCTACGGCACGCACAAGATGCTGCTGATCCACTACTCCACCGATTACCTGAGCTGTCTGCTGGATTACGTCATGCACACCGGCGACAAGGCCTTGCTGGATCTGCTCTGGCCTACGGTCGAACGCCTGGTCGCGGTGCACGAGCTGCATGACTACCCCGCAGGAACCGGATACGCCACGGAATGGAACGGTTGGAATTCCCTCGGCACCATGCTCATGCAGGTCATCGCCGGCCTGCGCAACGGCGCACGCTTGGCCGCCCTGCGGGGCGATGACGCAATCCGGGCGCGCTGCAAGGCCACAGCGGACCGGGTCCAGCAGCGCGTTCAGGCGGAACACTGGGACGCGACGCGCGGCACCTTCACGGACGAGCCGGCGGCCAAGGCCAATGGCAGCGGCAGCATGCACGTCAACACCTTTGCCATCCTCTCCGGCGCGATGGATCGCAAGGCCGGCCGCCCGTTGCTCGACCGTGCGCTGGCCGCCGGCGCGCGCCAGGCGGAGTGGAGCGGCATGCGCATGTGGCAACATGCGGGCGAATTCGAGGTCGGCCTGGCGACCCTGGCTGTGCAAGGGATCCGCACGTTCTGGGGGTTCATGCTCGACCACGGCTCAAGCACCGGCTGGGAATCCTGCGACCTGAAACCCGACGGCGGCTGGCGCAAACCGATCATCAGCCGATGTCACGGCTGGGGCGGGACCGCGAGCTACCTGCTCCCCCGCTACGTGCTGGGGGTTCAGCCGACCGCGCCGGGCTTCTCACGTGTTTCAATACGCCCTCAGTTGGGCGACCTCGCCTGGGCGAATGGCGTAGTTCCAACCCCCCATGGAGAGATCCGGGTCGAAATGGACGCCAAATCCGGCGGCAAAGTCGTGGTTCCGGCCGGCATCGCGGTCGAGGCGTCCGAGGGGATCGAGATCGTGCAGGGTTGATGCCCATACCAGCGCAGCGCGAGCCTCTCGTCGTCGTCCTCGTCCTCGTTCTCGTCCTCGAATCGTGAAATCGAGGACGAGGGCGAGGACGATGAAACCCCGCAAGGGACGGGCCTTCCGCAGCCTCGTTGTCATAATCGTTGTCCCAATCATTGTCGACAACGATTGAGACAACGAACGGAGTACGGGCGACGCAAACAAATGGGCGCGGGAGGGCGCACACGCTGCATGCGGACTGGGGCTACGGCTGCCTCAGACGCATATCGCGGCATGCGCCAAGCGCTGGTGTGCACTCATGCTGATTTTGCATGACCGTGCCGCAACTCGGCATCAATCTTTTCGGTCAAGAATACTTTGAGCAACGATTGGTAGGGCACGTCACGCTTGTTGGCCAGAACTTTAAGCGCAGCAATTATGGATTCAGGCAAACGCAATGAGATGGTCTTGGTGGAGGGCTTTAGATTCGGGAAAACCGCCCGCTTCGCCTTGGACCAATCAACATAATCTGCGGAATCATGGTTCGCCCAAAACGCCCTTTCGGCATCCTCATTCTTGAATGTTGGAATCTGTTTTTTCATGATCTGTAAACCCTTCTTTCCTTTCGGCTCATATCCCGAGCTGAGACAACACGCAATTTACTGCCACGGATCGTGAACGCGATAAACAGTTCGCGACCTTCATCCGTCTGCCCCAAGGCAAAGAAACGTTTCTCGTGTTGGGAGTGTGTGTCATCCTCCCCTGCCAGAAGTGGAGAATTGAAAAATATCTGCTCAGCCTCCAACGGGGAAACTTGGTGCCCGGCCCAATTCTTTTCGGCATTGCCACCGGTCCAGTCGAATCCCTCAAAGTCAGGCACGGGTATGAGCTCTGTCATGTCAATATTGTATACGTTGGCGGTATACGCATCAAGCCAAAATATTTGTTATGGTTTTGCCTACTTCTCTTGAGAGTGCCGAGTTCTTCGGCTCTCTGCGGCTGCCTGACCTCGCCCATCCAGCACACTGCTGAACTGAAACAGCATGGCACAAGCTAACCGTTTGACGTTTATTGTACAGGAGGGGGTGAAAGGAATCAACCACTGGTTCCCAACTTCTTTTCACCCCGCTTTCCCTGGCTTCCCTGCTCCGCCCTGCGTTACGACGTGGACTGCCTGTGCTTGGCATCAAGCAGACAGGCGGCGTGGGCGCCTGACTTCGACTTGAGTTGAGAGAGTTGAAGGGCGAGGTCGACCCACCGGTCGACAAGCCTCTTGAACTTCCTGAAGTTGGCCGTCTCGGACCGGACGGCGGCGAGGTTCTCCGGCTTGACATACTCGGACCGGCTCTTCATCCGATGGGTGTAACTGATCTGGTAGAAGGGCCGCTTCTTTTCTTTCGGTTCCCTGTACTGGCGGCTCACCGATCCGGGCCGCATCGGGCCGAGTTCCGACAGGTGTTTCCTGACGCGGGCGATTCTTTCCTCGATTTTCTGTATGGACGTTGACATGGTGTCTCCTTTTGGGCATAATAGGTAGCATATATCGGCTACCCTGTCAAGCCGAAAAACAATAAAAGGAGAATTTTATGCGCCTCTGGTCGATCTGGTGGGATCTCGCACGCCAACTCCGGCCCGCGTTCGGGAGAACCCGGACGTTCCTCTGGTTCGTGGCGGGGCTTGCGGCGGCCTGTGTCCGACCGGATCTGGCGGGCGTCACGAGTTATGTCCGGGCGCTGGGACTGCGCCACGCATGCTACGGTCCGTTGCTGGACATGTTTCACAGCCCGGGGGTTGATCTTGAAAAACTCACGCGGCTCTGGACGCGGGCGGTACTCTGTGTGCTGCGGCCGGTGCTTCTCACGGTCGGTGGCCGCCCCGTCCTACTGGCCGACGGCATCAAGATACCCAAGGCGGGAAGAAAGATGCCGGCCGTCAAGAAGCTGCACCAGGAGTCGGACGGCAACACCAAGCCCGAGTACATCTTCGGCCACTCCTGCCAGGCCGTCACGCTCGCGGTGAAGGCGGGCGCTGGCTTTTTCGCGCTGCCGCTGGCTTGCCGTATCCACGAGGGAGCAGTCTTCAGCAACCGCAACCGCCGCACGCTTCTTGACAAGATGGCAGCCCTCGCGCTCTCGCTCGGCGTGAATGAGCCGGCGGTCCTGGTCGCGGACGCCTACTTCGCCGCCGCGAAAGTCATCGAACCCCTGCTCAAGGCAGGTTGGCACCTGATCGCGGCCGTTCGATCCAACGCCGTCGCCTACCGCGCGCCGGAAGCACCGAAGCCCGGTACACGCGGCAGGCGCCGCACCTACGGCGAGAAGGTCACGCTGAAACGGCTTTTCGAAGATGGGCCCGCGTTTTCCGAGGCACCGAGCCCCGTCTACGGCGAGAGCGGCGTCACGATCCGCTTCCTCGCGCTCGACCTGTATTGGCGTCCCGTCGGCATCCTTGTCCGCTTCGTGCTGGTCATCCATCCCACGCGCGGAAGAAAGATCCTGCTCTGCACCGACCTGTCACTCCCGGCTCTGTCGGTCATCCGCCTTTACGGCATACGCTTCAAGATCGAGGTCTCCTTCAAGCAGGCCGTCCACACCGTCGGCGCGTATGCCTACCACTTCTGGATGAAGGCCATGAAACCGCGCCCCCGCAAATCCGGCGACCAGTACCTCCACAGGGAGTCCGAAGCCTACCGCGAGTCCGTCCGCCGCAAGCTGCGCGCCTACCACTGCCATATTCAACTCGGAGTCATTGCGCAGGGACTCTTGCAGGCCGTCGCTGTCCTCGACGCGCCGTTCGTCTGGTGTTATTTCGGTTCGTGGCTGCGCACGGTCAGAACCACCGTGCCGCCATCGGAGCGCGTCGTCGCGCTCGCCCTGCGCAACGCCCTGCCGGAATTTCTCGCGGATTCGCTTCAAACTCATATCCTTGCGAAATTCATCCGCCTTCGGCTTGACCTAAGCAGGGCCGAAGGGTTGCGACTAGCCTCGTGAGTCAAAAGGCCCGACTCTCAAGTACTTCTCAATCTGCGTCATCTGCGGATAAAATCGGGGCGGTGCGGATGGGAGGCCCGTCCCTAATTCGTCCTCTGAACGGTGTTGGGTTTCACGCTTGAATATTTCTGCGTCAGCGTGGCCCAGAAGGCATTAGGCGGCCATAGGCGGCGGGTGTGTTGGGGGCCTGTATCCCTATCTTACAGGGGGGTGCAAAATCAGATGGTGGCCCTTCCGCGATCACCCCTGGCGATTCCAACGAGGCTAGGGAGAAAAAAATTGTTTTTTTATAAGCCGCTGTGCAGCAATTAGTTATGTAATATTGTGCTTGCTTTTGGCCGACGCTTCCAGTACCCTTCTTACATGGAAATACAAAACGATATAAGTGTGCGTACACGCTTCTTTGCGCCGGTCGATCTGGCGCTCACAGAGGTGAACGAAGGCAGGAGAAAGTGCCCTTCTGTCAGTGACCGGGATCACATCATTTCCGGGATCAGCCGAGTCCTCGGAACCGAGAAGAGCGGTCGGGGCTGGGTCCAGCATGTACAGATGGCGTGGGGGTTCGCCCTCTCGGTTGATCGTTTTTTCGATTCGCTCCGAAGTCGGCGACGCCTCGACTGCGTCGCTGCCGTCGCCGCACATGTCCGGCGGCAGACGGATCGGCAATGCCAGGAGCTTGCACGGGATCCGTTTGCGGCCTATCCGGAACTGGACGGGTTTGCCGTGTACGCATCCGATGGGCATTACGAGAAGGCGGCGGCTCACACGCCGGCGGTGGAGGGCGAGATCCAGCCACAGGGATTCTTCTACGCCGTCAACCTTCGCACACATTCGACGGCGCTGTTGGACATCGCCCGCCCGGTACGAAAGAAAGAGCACGACATCCATGCGCTCAAGCGGATGACGGCCAAGGATTTGCGCATGGGCGAACCGCAAGGCGTGAAGGTCATCCTGG
>Ga0268277_1000316_pt1 | contig 39827 bp, 38 predicted proteins | sample saktaG_5_FD_190132 | JGI IMG/M metagenome (GOLD analysis project Ga0268277, IMG submission 190132) | Saline water microbial communities from Sakinaw Lake, British Columbia, Canada - sak_2010_1_5_50m | ecosystem: Environmental > Aquatic > Non-marine Saline and Alkaline > Saline ... | reverse complement strand
CGGGGAGGGGGGGGGGGGACAGTCAAGATTGCGATAAACAGAATGTATAGCAAGAGGGATCTTTTCATGTGTTGGATACCCTAAGTTTGTTAGATACATATCATAATTATTCAGGAAACAACATTGATGATTATGAATACTAAATATTGTCCCAGGAACTTTCATAAATTCCGTCCAGCAGGGTTTTGCACGCGGGGCATTTTAATTCTCTCAGATCTATCTTTTCAACCTTAAATCCGTATCTTTTTATCAATAGCCTCCCACAATTTGAACAATAGGTGTTTTCTCCATCGTCACCCGGGACGTTGCCGGCGTAGACATATTTGAGGCCGGCCTCTTTTCCTATCTCCGATGCCATGTGTATCGTTGCCAGCGGGGTAGGGGGAAGGTTTTCCATCCTGTATTGCGGGTGGAACCGGCTGATATGCCAGGGAGTTTCCGGGCCGAGTGAATGGATGTACCTGGCGATGTCCCTAAGTTCTTCTCTGCTGTCATTCAGGGCTGGTATGATGAGGGTTGTTACCTCTACCCAGATGCCGAGATCTTTCATTTTTCTCAAGCTGTCCAGAACCGGCTGGAGTTTTCCCTTACAGTACTTCTTATAAAATTCGTTGCGAAATGACTTGAGGTCAACATTCGCCGCATCGAGCCAGGGGGCGATTTCTTCAAGCGCCTCCCCGGTCATGAAGCCGTTGGTAACAAAGACATTCTTAATGCCTTCTTTATGGGCCATCTTTCCTATATCCAGCGCGTATTCAAAGAATATCGTGGGTTCGGTGTATGTGTAGGCGATGGTTTTTGATCCCGTCCTCAGTGCTCTTTCTATTATCTCCTCCGGCATGGAGCTGTGCCCTCTGATCTTTTCCTCCCTGCGCGGCACTTGTGATATGTCATAATTCTGGCAGAAGTCGCACCTGAAATTGCACCCAACGGTGGCTATGGAATAGGATTTGGAACCCGGATATACATGGAAGAGGGGCTTCTTCTCGATAGGGTCTATGCTCTCCGCTATCGATGTTCCATATACCAGTGAGTACAGCGTTCCACTCCGATTTTCCCGAACCCCGCAGGCGCCAAGTCTTGATGGAGCTATTTTGCATCTGTGAGCGCAGACATGACACCTTACATAATCATTATTCAACTTTTCATAAAGGATTGTCTCTTTCATTTGCCGGTTCCCCTTCTTGCGGCGCCGGGCTCGGGATATCCGCCTGCGGCCTTTGCCTCTGATGCTTCTCCAAGGGGATCCTGCACGGTTATATGGGTGTAGGTGACCGGGAAGGCAAGCCCGATAAATGAACCGAATGGATTTCTCATGACGGGAATTCTTTCTTCAAAAAAAGAGCCGGCCGGATACCACCCCGGCGGGAAAAAGATAACGCTGCCCCATTTTATCGTGGTATCCGAAAGCGACGATCTGATCAGACGAATCATCTCGGGGATGCTTGAACGAAGAGGATAGCCATATGGATCTGAGGCGGCATTTTTTGTTCCATAGGCTGAACCAGGAGAATACCGGTTTATGGTTCCGAGGAATATCCTCCCGCGACATACCCTGATTGCTTCGTTTATCGCGTTTTGGAGGTTGCATGCCGAGTCGGGGAAAATCAGGGTGACAATATCAAACTCGTTATCGGAAAAGGGGAGGTCTTCATAGTCACCAGGACAGAGATCGGCCCTCTGCCCCAATGTTTCTCTTGCCATATCCAGCATGTGCTGTGATGGATCGGTACCTGTCACGCTGCACCCCCTTCCCCTGAAGAAACGAAGATAGTTCCCCTCTCCGCAATCCACGTCGAGCAGGCGTTCGCCATCCATGGGTTTCAGGAGGCGCTGGATCAGCTCCTTTTCGCGCCTGTCCATATAATATCCGGCTGTGGAACGTGGTTCAGTTGTCATAGGATTGCACCACATTTTCACCAAAACGCATTGCGTTGGCAGGTCATCTCTCTTACCCGCCGATTGAAGACATATTCGTCGCGCACTTCCTTCTATGGGTCTGCTGGCAGTTTATCTTATAGCCGCCTGGTTTTCTACTGATAAGGTCTCTGATAAGGGTTTCCAGCTCGGAATTGGTGCACCCGTCACGCAGGGGTGTTTTGAGATCGGTCGCTGGCTCGTCTGAGAGGAGGCATGCCCTGAGGTGTCCGTCGGCCGTCAAGCGGAGCCTGTTGCAGGAACTGCAGAATTCGTGACTCATGGCGCTGATGAAACCGATTTTTCCCATTGCGTCTTTCATGGTGTACAGGCATGCCGGACCGTCTGCCCTGTCCCGACGAGTCGGTATTACGGGTTTCAGGGGGCTGAAGCTGTTTATCTTTTTTATGACCTTATCATTGGAAAGGTATCCCAGGCTGTTTTCCAGGGCCGAGTCACCTATCGGCATGAATTCAATGAATCGTATCTGGTAGGGTTTGTCTATGGTAAGTTTCGCGAAATCGATTATTTCGTTGTCGTTGAACCCCTTTATCGCCACCACGTTGATCTTGATGGGTGAAAACCCGGTGTCGTATGCCTTTTGTATTCCCCGAATCACCCTGTTGATATCACCGCCCCTTGTTATATCTCTGTATTTGTCGGGGGAGAGGGAGTCGAGGCTGACATTTATTCTCCCTATGCCGGCATTAAATATTTCTTCGGCATGGTCTTCCAGAAGGATTCCGTTTGTTGTCAGGCTGATGTCCCGCAGGCCCTCCACCTTCGTGAGGGATGCGAGAAAGTCTGTAACTCCGCGTCGTACAAGGGGTTCTCCGCCGGTCACACGCACCTTGATAATGCCCGCATTTACAGCAGCATTAACGATCCTCAATATCTCTTCATAGCTGAGAATGTCTTTGTGACCAAGGAAAGACACACCCTCTTTCGGCATGCAGTATACACAGCGCAGGTTGCACCTGTCAGTAATTGATATTCTCAGGTAGTTGATCTCTCTGTTGTGATTATCTATCATAGCGGCTGACACTATCATAAATGTTTCCTGATTTCTATTAATCAATGGTCCCGGGAGCGCCTGTTCAGATCCGGGCCGGGGTTCAATAATTGACATTCCAGACCGGTCATGCTACCGGGTTATGAAACAAATGCGGGATCAGGCATCCGTAAATGGTAAGGTGGGGAGGGATAAATGGGGAAAAAATCAATCATAATCTTCTGGCTGTCCATCGCTGTTTTTACCATTCTCTGCGGCCCGTTGCATGCAGTGGAAGTTGAAACACTCGTCAGGGACGCCGTTAATTATTACAGGGGGAGCGCATCCTTTTCAGTAGTTGATATGACCATACATCGTCCCGGCTGGGAACGTACTCTGACCATCAAGGCATGGACCAGGGGAGAGAAGGACAGCCTCTTTACCATTATCGCGCCCCCCAAAGACAACGGAAACGGAACCCTGAAGAAGGGGGAGGAGATGTGGATATTCAATCCCAGGGTAAACCGTGTCATCAAACTTCCCCCTTCAATGATGTCCCAGTCCTGGATGGGCTCCGATTTTTCAAATAACGACCTTGCAAAGTCGGACAGCATTATCGATGATTATACCCACAAGATTACGGGAACGGAGATTCATGACGGGAAAAAGGTTTTTGTAATCACATCGATGCCGAAACCGGATGCGCCGGTGGTATGGGGAATGCAGAAGCTCAGGGTCCGCGAGGATTTTATTTTTCTGAGTCAGGAGTTTTATGACGAAGATCTCCTGCTTGTCAAGGCCATGACAGCCGCGAAGATACAGATGATCGGCGGCAAGCTTTTTCCCAGAGTCTACAAGATGTGGAAGGCGGATACGGAAGATGAATACACAATGCTTGAATACAGAGAGCTTTTGTTCAAGGAGAGTCTTCCGGTTGATTTGTTTACCCTTTCTTCGCTGAAAAACCAGGGGAGGTAAGGTATCGTGTCGATTGAGATCAAAATGGCCTGGCGAAATATATGGCGTAATTCCAGACGATCGCTTCTGACCATTCTCGCCATCGTATTTGCCACCATGCTCCTCGTCTTCATGTTATCCTTTCAGTTCGGCTCTTATGATACCATGATCAATACGGCGGTAAAGATTCACACAGGTCATGTACAGGTACAGGCCGAAGGGTACAGGGACAAGATGGATACCCGGCTGGTGGTGCCGGACCCCGGCGCAGTGGGTGATGTCATTAAGGATATTCCTGAGATTGAGGCTTATACATCCCGGGCGAATGCCTTTTCCCTCGTTTCTTCCAGTGACCGGACCTATGGTATCCTCCTGACAGGCATTGACCCTGAAAGAGAAGCGAAGGTTTCCACGCTTAAAAAACTGGTACGGAGGGGGGAATATCTGGCACGGGAAGATACTGACATGGCCCTGGTGGGTGAACTTCTGGCCAGGAATCTCAAGGTGGATATCGGGGATGAACTTGTTGTACTGGGCCAGGGTCGTGATGGTTCGGTTGCCGCGTCGGTTCTGAAGGTAAAGGGAATTTTCAGTTCCGGTGAGGACAAGTTTGACCGTAATTCGGTTCAGATGCCCCTCAGATACTTCCAGGATGTCTTTTCCATGCGCGGCGCTGTTCATGAAGTGGTGGCTCTGGGCAGTTCCCTGGAAGATGTAAAAAAGATAAAAAAGGAACTGGGGACGGGAGTCAGGGGAATAGACAGTGATGGAAACCTGGTGGTACTTGACTGGATGGAACTTATGCCCGGTATCGTTCAGTCCATAAAGCTGGATCTGGCAAGCGGGCTTATCATGTATGTAATCCTGATTGTAGTGGTCGCCTTCAGTATCCTGAACACTTTCCTGATGGCGATTTTTGAAAGGACAAGAGAATTTGGTGTTCTTATGGCGATTGGAATGACGCCGGGCCGGCTGATGAGATCTCTGTTCCTTGAGTCGGTGACGATTACCCTTATCGGGATCATTCTCGGTATCATCTCCGGGGGTATGATAACATGGTATTTTCAGGTACACGGTATCCTGATTTCGGGAGCCTCGGAACTCCTGAGGCAGTACGGACTGCCCGAGAGGATGTATCCTCAGCTTTCGATCCTTTCCGTCTCTGTTGGAGCAGGCATAGTGCTGATTATAACGATTCTGACCGCCATTTATCCGGTCCTGAAGGTAAGGCGTTTGAGGCCGGTTGAGGCAATGACTGCAGTTTGATTGAGGGACTGTAATGTATCTTCAGATGGGATGGCGAAATATCTGGCGGAACCCCCGTCGAACCATTGTCATTATGACCGCTGTAATTATAGGTGTCTGGGCAATGATCTTTTTGGGGGCATTGATGCGCGGGATTTCGGAGCAAATGGTTCGAAACGGAATAACAACCCTCACCGGCCATATTCAGGTGCACCATAGGGGTTTCAGAAAAGACCCCGTTATCGAAAACAGTATAGATAAACCGGAAGTTGTAGAAGCCGCCCTTTCGAAAATTCTACCTCAGGACGCCAGATGGACTACCCGTGTTCGTGTTGACGCAATTGCGAGCAACGCGAGACACTCAGGAGGTGCAACCCTTGTCGGAATTGATCCCGAACGAGAGGCCGGAATTTCATTTATCGGGCAGGCGGTTACCGAAGGGGCGTATCTGAAGGCCGAAGATACATACGGGATTATTGTGGGACAGGCCTTGGCGGACAAGTTTGAGACAAAACTGGGCCGTAAACTGGTCATGATGTCGCAGGATACAAAAGGGGATATCGCCTCCAGGGCCTTCAAAATAACAGGCATATTCAGGGCGGAGATGGAGGCCACTGAAAAGCAGTTTGTCTTTGTCACCATAGGCGCGGCCCGGAAGATGTTGAAACTTGGGAATGAGATCTCCGAAGTATCCATCCTCCTCGCCGATTACAAGGAATCGGACGAAGTTGCCGATGACTTGAGAGGGGTACTCCCCTCAGAGTCTTATGATGTTCAGACCTGGCGGGAACTTCTCCCTTTCGTAACCGCGGTACTGAAGATGTATGACTGGTTTATTTACCTGTGGTTTCTGATTATTTTTATCGCCATGGGGTTCGGCATAGTCAATACAATACTCATGGCAGTATTCGAGCGCATCAGGGAATTTGGCCTTTTAAAGGCGTTGGGCATGAAGCCCTGGTGGATTGTGAAGGAGGTTCTTGCAGAGTCCTTCTTTCTCCTTCTGCTCGGCATGGTGGCGGGAAACGCCCTCGGTTTTCTGAGCATATTCGCCCTGACCGACACAGGCATAGACCTTTCCGCCCTTTCCGAGGGGTTGGAATTTGCGGGCATGTCCCGGGTAATCTATCCCTTTGTACTCATCAAGGATATCGTTGCGGCGAACCTTGTTGTTCTTATCCTGGGACTTGTGGTCAGCATCTATCCCGCCGTTAAGGCCGCCAGGTTTACCCCAGTGAAGGCAATGGCGCATTTGTAGCAGTGGGCAGTGGGCAGTGGGCAGTGGGCAGTGAGCAGTGAACAGTGAACAGTGAACGGGAGATTTCATATGAGTATAGTGGAATGCAGGGATGTAAAAAAGATATACCGGCAGGGGAAGGTCGAAGTCCATGCACTGAGAGGCGTGAATCTTTCCATACGGAAAGGTGGCTTCATTGCCCTTGCTGGTCCCTCGGGCTCAGGTAAGACCACTCTGCTGAACATCATAGGCGGTCTGGATTATGCTAATTCCGGCAGTATCACATTAGACGGTAACATTATCAATGAGATGAGCCAGTCAAAACTCGCTAACCTCCGGCTCAACAATATAGGATTCGTGTTCCAGGCCTACAATCTGATCCCCGTCCTTTCCGCCCTGGAGAATGTCGAGTTTGTCATGCTCCTTCAGGGTGTTCCGGCGGCAGAGCGAAGAAAAAGGGCGACAGCCATTCTGGACGATGTCGGTCTTAAAGATGCCTACAGCAGACGACCTGCCGAACTTTCCGGAGGACAGCAGCAGCGGGTCGCAGTTGCCAGGGCTATTGTGTCAAATCCCTTGATAGTGCTGGCCGACGAGCCTACGGCAAATCTTGATTCAAAGACCGGTGAAGGGCTTATGGAGATGATGAGGGAAATGAATGAAAAGAAGGATGTTACATTTATCTTTTCCACGCATGATCGGATGGTGATGGATTATGCCAGGCGGCTCGTCCATATCAGGGATGGCTTGGTGGCGGACGATCAGGAATGATGCTATCGTGAATAAACCGGGTACAGACCTCAAAATCGTCGGGTTTCTGCTGATTGCGCTGTTCATATGCGGGAATGCAGACACTTCGCCGGCCCTGGCCGACTCCGGGGCAGCGCCAGCACAGGCTGACACTTCAGAAAATCTTTTTAACAATATAGAGACCAAGTGGGGAGGTTACATAAAATGCCGTGGCACTGTTTCATGGCCCGGCGACGACTCATTTTACGGTCTCGTGGGAACTGGAACATACTATGACGGAAGCGCGGAAGGCCGCCTTAAAAACCGCCTCTATTGCGGTTCGTCGGTCTATCTTGATACACACTATGAAATCATCTTTTCAGGAGGAGATACAAGAAAAAAACAAAAAGAGCTGGAGAAGCTCCCCGCTGGTTCTGTTATAGAAAATTACCTGTCAGGCGAAGTTGAAGATGATCGCCGTCTCATGGATCTCACGAAGACGCTGGAGGACCATGATGACCATATACTCTACCATCGACTCGATCGCCTTTCCCTGACGGTTCAGCAAAGGCGGTTTGTTGTTCGTCTGGGAAGACAGGCCGTCACCTGGGGGAGTGGGTTTCTTTTTAACCCGATGGATCTTTTCAACCCCTTTGCACCCACGGATATAGAGCGGGAATATAAGATCGGGGATGATATGGCCCAGGTCCAGATGTCCTTCGGGGAATCAGGCGATGCGCAGTTTCTCTATGTCCCGAGACGCGATCCGTCAACAGGGAAAGTCGAGGGAAGCCAGGATTCTCTGGCAGGAAAGATTCATTTCGCAAAGGGTACAACCGAGTTTGATATTATGGCCGCAAAGCACTTTGAGGAACAAGTCCTCGGCGCCGGATGTTTGGGGTATTTAGGGGATGCGGCATGGCGTCTCAATGCCACATGGACCTTCCCGGATGAGAAAAGCGACGAGAGCAATTTTCTGTCTCTTGTTGCCAATACGGATTATTCCTGGATCTGGTGGAACAAGAATTTTTACGGATTCGTGGAGGCCTTCTACAACGGTCTGGGCGATGATAACTACTCTGAATCCATCATGGACAACGGAGTTATGGAACGTCTCGGGCGCGGGGAGCTGTTCACGCTGGGTCGCTATTACCTGGGCGGGCATATCAGGATGGAGTTGCATCCATTAGTCAACATCTTTTTTACCGTTATCAATAACATGGAAGATCCGTCCGGCATACTTCAGCCGCGTCTTACATGGGATATCACACAAGACCTTCAGCTTACCTGCGGCGGGAATATATGCTATGGCGGACGGGGCACAGAATACGGCGGCTTCAAAATACCGTCTACCGATATCCTGATTAAAACACCCGACAGTTTCTATATGTGGATTGCCTGGTACTTTTAGATCCCGGCATGCAACGTGGAGAAGGCTTCACGTCTCTGGGGAATTCCTTTGGTATAGTATAGACGGTCGACTGGCAGGAGAACCTCTCAATAGAGAACACATTTTTTAAATCCACAGATTTCGCAGATTACACGGATTACCCCAATCACTTGAAGTACGATGCGAAATCTGTAGGGTTTAATTCCTCTACCGGGGGCTGTCTCCCTCTCAGATGTCAATGCGACCAGGAACGACGACCTGCGGATTGTGTCGAACGCTGCTGGGATGCTCTATTCCCATGACCCTTGGGAGAAAACGATCTTCCATTGCCGTTTTGCGTCTTCATGCCGCGATTACTGCCGGGATGAGAGGCCGGTTCAGCCGGCATAGCAATCGTTAATCCGTCGACGCTTTGATATGTCAGTCTGTCGCCCAGGGTTTTTTTCAGAGAATACGCCAGGCCGGCATCCTGACTGGTCACAAATGTAAATGCCTCTCCGGTTTTGGAGGCGCGGCCCGTCCTGCCGATGCGATGGGTATAGGCGTCTGTTGTCTCCGGCATATCGTAATTAATGACATGCGATATGTTCGTCACATCAATGCCGCGGGCGGCGATATCGGTGGCGATCATGATTTCATACCGGCCGTCGCGAAAGCCGGCAAGGGCCTTCTGGCGTTTCTGCTGCGTCAGGTTTCCATGCAGGGAAATAACCTTATACCCCGATTTATCCAGCCGCCCGGCAACGCTTTTCGCCCGCGATTTCGTCCGCGTAAAGACCAGGACAGATTCCCTGTCCGTATGGTCAAGAAGATCTTTGAGCAGATCTGTTTTGGTGTCCATCTGCACCGGATAGAATCGATGCGAGACGGTTTCAACCGGCGCCGTCCGGCCGATTCTAATCTCCACCGGATTTTGAAGGAGATCATTGGCAAGGCGTTTCACGTCTTCGGGCATGGTGGCGGAAAAGAGCAACGTCTGACGTTTTGTCGGGAGGCACTTCACTATTTTTCTGATATCCGGCAGGAAGCCCATGTCGAACATATGATCGGCCTCATCCAGCACCAGAACCTCTACGTGGGATAAATCCACGGTACCTCGGCCTAGGTGATCCAGGAGACGGCCGGGGCATGCGGAGATAATGTCCACATGATCGTGTAGTTTTTTGATCTGTCCTTGGATGCTCACACCGCCGTAGATGGATGCGCTGCGGAGCTGTGTCCTGCGGCCCAATTGCCCGATGACCTCATGGGTCTGTTCGCTGAGCTCCCGCGTCGGAGCGATAATCAGCGCGCGGACATGCCCGCGTGGTCCCTGCATGAGCCGCTGTAGTATCGGCAGAACAAAGGCCGCGGTTTTCCCGGTGCCGGTCTGGGCAAGCCCCATTACATCGCGGCCTTCCATAATCGGCGGGATTGATTTTAATTGAATGGGCGTCGGCGTTGTGTAACCCTGGGATTGCACACCGGCAACTATTTTCTCGTCTAATGCAAACTTCTCAAAACTCATTTCTTCCTTTTCCTTCTTCTTTAAGTATTAGTGACATTTGAACCCATTTCTAATCGTTGCGGCTGTTTTGGTCACACCGCTTCATGCGTTAATGCCGTTCCGGAGTGACCGGTTGCAAACATTTCGCTATAGCTGGATTCTGTTACGATTAGCTGGATTTTCCTGCCGAAGTTTCTAAAGAAGAAAGGAGGGAAAGCAAATAACTTATCGTGATCACTGGGTGCCTTGTACAGGGATATTAAATAAATAGCAAGGATTATCTCTGAAGATTTCGGGAAAATAGTGACAGCGACTCTCTACCGCCCACGGACACCCCCGCTTACGATTATTTTGCAGGAGGGGCCTTCGTTGGTCCTACCTCTATGGTTACCTCGACCGAGGGCTGTTTCCCGCTAGCGCACTGGATCTCCGGGGGGACTATGAGTTGCGGCGTGAATCTTGTTGTGGCGGTAATCTCCTGGAGGTTGATTGGTTCCGTTGTAATTTTGATATGTTTAATGTTTTTCGCCGGTGCCTTGAGCTGGACCGAGGCGGGAGAAACGGTGACCTTCCGGATGGCCAGTCCTTTGGGAAGGGTCCCGGAGAGTTTAACATCAATGGGCGCTTCAAAGCGGGTAAGCATGTGCGCGACAAATTTCATCTTATTCGGGTTGATGCCAACAACCGTTACGTTTGAAGGATACTGAATATTGTTGTTTCCTATCGGCAGTTCCTGCCGCCCTTCTTTGACCCCGGCCAAATCCAGCGTAACACTCAACGACTCTTCGTTGAGGAGACCAAAGGCCTGTTTTGAGCCCATTAGAGTTACGGTTGTTTCCTTCGGTTTTTGTTCCTCGATGATCCAGTCTGATGGAAGATTCCGAGACACGATGGGTCTCACGTAATCGCGCCTGATACTTTCGGTCTGATATCCGAAGGCGAGCCACAGGCCGCAGGCGAGTAGAATGGCGACGGCCTTCTCCCCCCAATGTTCACTGATCCACCGCATCCAGGCGCTTCTCTCTCCTTCAGGGTCTCCCTCACGGTAAAACTGTTCGAGGATGGAGAGCAGATCCCCCGGACTGTGAAGCCTTGTGAGGGTTCCTTCTCGTGCGATGGAGACGGTCCCGCGTTCTTCCGAAACGATGATGCAGAGGGCATCGCACCGTTCCGAGAGACCTAGAGCCGCTGTATGACGCAGGCCCAGATTGCCGATCTTTCCGGGTTTTACCGAGAGGGGGAGGTGGCAGCCGAACTTGTCAATCCTCTCCCCTTTAATGACAACCGCGCCGTCGTGTCCTATTGAATGGGTATCGAAGATGCTTTCAAGGATGGCCTCACTCAAGGTTCCGTTGAGGGCAAACCCCCCTTTGAGGTGACGATCCAGGAAATCGTCGCCTTTGAGAACAAGGAGCGCCCCGCGGTGGTTCTGCGCGATTCGGATAACCGCGCGGCTGATGATCTCGGCATTATCGCGCAGTGATGTGTCGAGAGAGCCTTTTTTGATGAATCTCCATGTGGCGAGACGCTCGAAAAATCTGCGGAGATCTTCCTGAAATATGATGATCAGGGCGATAACCAGGATGGCGAAGAATCCTCGGAGGACGTATTCGGTGATGTACAGATGAAAAATCCGGGCGACGGCGTATATCGCCGCAAGGATGAAGATCCCGATCAGGACGAATCGCGATGCCGTTTTTTTGAACCATACCAGGACCATGTATGAGAATATGGCGATAATGGCGATATCAAGAAGATCTGGAATCCTGATGGTATTAACTAATTGGAGGAGATGGTTTTCCATGGCACCCTGTTTTCAAAAGTCTGACGCGGGAGAAAAGGCCCCTGCCCGATGTCTCCGGCAACCGATGACGGATACGGTGTTCCGGATAGACACTTATTTTTCGCAAGTGTAATACAATACGGGAATCTTTGGCAATATCTTTCTTCCATGCATCTTGAAATTTATGCTGATATCGTGTTAGTAGAAGCAATGGATTTGCGGCTTCTTGCGGTACCGTTGTCGCGCTCAGAATGTGCTCCGGGTTTCATCCCGGAGATTACCGGTGCGAAAGGTGTTTATTTATGATGGTCTCTAAAGGACATACCCCGGATCATCCCGCGGAGACGATGCTCTCTCTGGTAGGGAAGAAGAGGGCCATTCTGATCATGTGTCATAATAATCCCGATCCCGACACGATCGCATCGGCAGCCGCGCTGAAATACATCTTTGCCCAGAAGCTCCGGCACAAGGCGGTTATCGGGTATGAAGGTACCATCGGCCGGGCCGAAAACCGCCAGCTCGTCCGGCGCCTGAAGATCGATATGGTGCGCACGAAAGATCTTAAATTTAATGATTTTTCAGTCATCGCGCTTGTCGACAGCCAGCCCCATACCGGGAACAATGCCATTCCCCGGAAGCTCCTGCCTGACATCGTTATCGATCATCACCCCGTCAGGAAAGACTCCACACGGTGCGCGTTCTATGATATTCGGCCCCGTTACGGCAGCGCATCAACGATCCTGACGGAATATCTAAAGGAACTCGATCTGACGATAGATCGCAGGCTTGCCACCGCGCTTTACTACGGGTTGAAGACCGACACGAACGGTCTCAGCCGTTCTTTCATGAAGGCCGATCTTGATGCCTTCAACTATCTCTTCCCCAGGATCGCGCCGCGGACTCTGGCGGGAATAGAGAGTCCAAGTGTGCCGAAATCCTATTACCTGAAGTTTGCCGATGCTATTGCCCATTCTGTTCAGTACGGCGACGTGATGATCTCCCACATGGGGGCTCTGAACAACCCCGACTTAACCGCCGAGATGGCCGATTTCCTCCTGAGGATGGAAAATATTCGCTGGACGCTCTGCATGGGGGAATACAAAGATTCCCTTCTGCTGTCGGTCCGGACCTCCCGTCGGGGGATGATGGCCGGCAGGATAGCCCTCCGGGTCGTCAAGGGGCTCGGGACCGGTGGGGGGCACGAGAAGGCTGCCGGCGGAAAGATCGGTATTAAAGGGCTGAAACCGGAAGAGCGGACGCAGATTGCCGGAAAGATTACCGATCGGTTCCTGAAGCTTCTGGGTGTCCAGAACCGGGAGGGGAAGCCTCTCACCGCAGTGGCCCCGGCAGATCCCCGATAGAGATATCACCGGCGTGGCTTATCCCCTTCAGTGGGGCTTATCCCGTTTATCGGGGTAAGGAAAAGATTTGTTTTGTATTCGCTCGCTTACCTCGCCGCAGAGCAGCAAGCACGGTACTTAGAGGCATAGAGCAGTTACAAAACAGTTACAATCGCCCCTTTTCCACAAAAAAAGAGGCTAACCAATAATAGCTAACCCCTTGTTTTTATTGGAGGGCGATGTGGGATTCGGACCCACGACCTTTGGCTTCGGAGGCCAACGCTCTATCCAACTGAGCTAATCGCCCTTTTTAAGAATACCGCTAAAATTGACTTTTTACGGGCGCATTATTTTCTGAAAAGTTCCTGTGTAATACGCATAACGTGCCGGCTCCTGTTCATGCTGTAAAAATGCAGACCCGACGCGTCATTTTTCAGAAGGTCTTCACCCTGGCGGATGGCATGCTCTATGCCGTATTTTTCCACCTCCTCGCTCCTGTCGCTTGTCCGGGATAATTTATCATGCAGTTTCGTGGGTATCTTTGCGCCGCAGAGTGAGGCTATGCGCGATATCTGCCTGTAGTTGAAGATCGGGAAAATCCCCGGTATTATGGGGACGTGTATCCCAGCTGATATCGTGATGTCGCGGAACCGGTAAAAGTCTTCGTTGTCGAAGAACATCTGGGTTATTATAAAATCCGCCCCCGCGTCGGTCTTTTTCTTCAGGTTGACAATATCATGTTCCATATCCGGCGCTTCCGGATGTATCTCGGGATAGCCCGCGACGCCTATGGAGAAATCACCGTTCAGTTTAATAAATTCCACCAGTTCGCTGGCATATTCAAAGCCGCCTTCTGTCTTGACAAAGGTTTCACTACCCTTTGGCGGGTCTCCCCTCAGGGCAAGAATATTTTCTATCCCTGCTTTTTTAAGCTTGCCAATATCCTGTAGTATATCAGTTCCGGCTGCCTGAACGCATGTCAGATGTGCCAGTGCCTCTCTCCCGAAATCATTCCTGATTTTAGAGGCGATCTCCACGGTCTTTTCCCGTGTGCTACCTCCCGCTCCATAGGTGACGGAGAAAAAATCGGGTTCCAGCTCCGCAAGTTCACCGATTACGCGGTACAGTTCCTCTATGCTTCCATCTCTTGATGGTGGAAAGACCTCGAATGAGATGATGGACTTGTTTTTTTCGAATATATTCTTTATCTTCATAGACCATTCCAGCAATTTCTCGCGGTATAAATGTCATTTGAATGTGCTGTTGTCAACACTTTTTCTGAACTTAACAGCGAGCGCATTTCTCGCTGCTTGCGGGGGGGGGAGCGAGCGAATAAAAAATAAGTATTTTCCTTACCCCGATAAACGGGATAAGCCTCACTAAAGGGGATAAGTGCGATAACGAAGTTGCTTTATATAAAAAGCAACTTCTAACTTACTAAACAATCGGAGATTCCCCTTAACTTATTGCGAGGAGCTTCAATGGAAATCCGGACAGGGCTGTAAACTCAGGTTAAAGCGGTTAGACTCCCGATAGCTATAGCTCTACTCCTATCTCCACGATTTATCCCTTCGCTTTGTTATTGTCCGCTGTTTTACTTTTTTTGTCTTCTGCGTGCGGGGCAAAATCGAAAAAGGGTTTAAAGGGTGCAAATTCAGCCATGGATTCCTTGGCCAGATTTGATGCGTCCATGCCCATATCAAGCCATTTTTTAAACTGACCATCGGCAAACGTTTTGTAAGAAAGATAGTTTTGAATGGTTTGATAGAGGTGTTTTTCGAAGAATTCGCTGAGTACATTTTCTCCGTATTGAATGAACAGGAGGAGTAAAGGTACGGGTAGAACATTTTTATTATTTTTTGCTTCTTCCAGGATAATCTGTGTAAGTACAAAGGCGGTGACATCTTCTTTGGTCTTGGCATCAACAATTTCCACATGTTGACCCTGTTTAATCATGTGGCTTATATCATCGAGAGTTATATAAGCGCTCTTTCCTGTGTCATACAACCGCCTGTTAGCATATTTTTTGATTAATATCTTATCAGCCATTTTATTCCTCTCACTATTCATATAGAATTTTGGTTTCTTATAACATAATGCAACAAAAAATCAATATATTATTTCTTCACCTACACGTTGACAAATCTTTTGTATTTGTATATGTAATTATATCAATCTATTATTACAGGTAACAATTATGGTGATACCGGAAAATAAATTGTTGCAATGCAACATTTTTCCTTGACAAATGAAATTTATGTGTTAAAATACGCTTATTCAAGATCCACTATTAAAAAATAAGAAGGAGGAGGTATTAACAACATGGATTTGAAAAACATGACAAAGCAGATGATCGATTTTCAGAAGGCCACTTTTGACAACACCTTTAACGCAATGACTATGCTTCAGGAGCAGGCAGAAAGAATGTCCAGCATGTTTCTGGGTCAGACCACAGGACTGCCCGAAGAAGGGAAAAAGGTCATTGGTGAATGGGTCGATGCCTATAAAAAGGGCCGTGAGGATTTCAAAAAGTCTGTAGACGAAAGTTTTAAAAAGGTAGAAGATTTTTTTGCCGACGTAGAGAAATCTAAAAAGTAGTAACATAAAATCACTGAATAGCGGGATCACGGGATGAAAAAATCTGTTGAGCCCGCTATTCAAGATGCAACCAAAAATATGTTGCATGAGGAATAAAAAAATGGAACAACAAAAAAAGATGGTTAAGCAGGCAATAGACTTTCAGAAGACTGCCTTTGATAACTCCTTTAACGTTATTACCTTAGCGGAGGAGCAAATGGAAAGAATGGTTGACATCTATTTGAGTCAGACTATGTGGCTTCCCGAGGAGGGGGAAAAGGTCATTAATGAATGGGTCAATACATGCAGTGAAGGGCGTGAAAATTTCAAGAAGGCCGTAGATGGTAATTATAAAAGAGTAAAAGACTTCCTTGCCGGTGCATACAAGGCGTAAATCCTTATGTTGAAAGGCGTATACATGAAAGATTTGTTTGATCTGAAATCCGATTTTTATCATTCTATGTTTCAGTGTCCTGAGAAGTTACTGGAATGGAACCTGAAGACGTTTGAGGCAACAGGGAATCTTATCAAGGCCGAACAGACTTACTGGGTTGGTCTTAGTAAATATATCAACGATTTTATGATTCCTTACATGACTGCAGTGAAATATATTACACGTGTCGAACAGGATAGAATGACACATGCTCCATTTGCAGACAGCCTGAAATCCTATACAGAACTATTAGAGCTAAATTTTGGTATTGCCGGCAAGGAGTTTGCCGGCAGGATAGAGGCCATAAATAATTATCATCTCCCTGAATTGAACATGTACTTTGTAGCATGGTTTAATACCGTATTTAACCTGGAGGGAGAGGATATCTTCAAATTTATAGCCAGGCATGCGGAAACACTGGAGTCAATCACCTATCAATATCACCAGTCTATCCGGGATATTGAATCGGAATACGGATTTCACTTTGAAAAAGGGGGCTATATAAAGACAGCGGAGACAGACCGGTTTGAACTTTACCAGGTGCTTCCCAACGACAAAAAAGTCAAGGTCAGGGAAAATGGCAAACCGGTTCTAATCATTCCGCCCTATGTCCTGGGTTCAAATGTTCTCGCTTTTCTGCCGGGGGAAGGCAAAAGCTATGTGCACAGCTTTGCAAACCAGGGAATACCCACCTACATCAGAATACTGAAGGATGTAAAAACGACTCCGGCTGTTCAGGTAATGACTGGTGAGGATGATGCCATTGACACCCGTTATTTTTGTGAGCAGATAAAGGCAAAACATGGGAAGTTGCTAACCCTGAACGGTTATTGCCAGGGAGGATTCTCGGCAGTGTGCGATCTCCTGTCAGGTGAACTGGACGGTCTGGTAGATATCCTGATTACGTGTGTGTCTCCCATTGATGGTACCCGAAGTAAAGGTCTGGGACAGTTTTTGAGAGATCTGCCGCAGCGATTCAATGACCTTGCTTATGGAACAAAGATCCTGCCCAATGGCAACCAGGTGGCCGATGGCGACCTCATGAGCTGGATTTATAAGATTAAAAGCTTAAATGATGAAGCCCCGATTGTTGCTTTTTACAGGGACTTGATGATGTTGAAAAATGCATCTGACGGAGATTCCCGGAAGGGAAAATCTGCCGGACATTCATCCCGCCGAAGGCGAGGTAAAAAAGAATTGAATATCAGCAAAACTGCATTGGCAATAAACTACTGGCTGACCTATGAACGAAATGATCTTCCCATGGCCATCACTGAAATGAGTTTTAAATCATACAACATACCCATAACAAGCGATGGTACCCTTCCCGTAAAACTTTTCGACCGGGAACTCAATTTCAAGCGCCTGAAAGAAAAGGGGATTAGATGGCTTATCTGTTACGGGGAAAAGGATGATCTTGTGGAAAAAGAAACAGCGCTTGCCCCGTTAGACTATGTAGATGCTGAGGTTACGATGTTTCCTAAGGGCCATGTGGCAATGGCTACCTCCTGGTCACGTCCGACATCTGAATACGCTTTGCATAAGCGTTTTGGAAATAATCAGCGAGGCCCGGTACGTTATCAGTTGGACATGGAAGAAGAATACAAAGGATAATCTTTCAATTTTGAGTGTTAAGTGTTTAATTTTGTTGAGGACAAATAATAAATAATAAGCTATATGATGAAAGAGTTATAAAAGGAGAAAAACATTATGGATAAACAATTTTTGCAATTCTGGGGGGATTTTTTTATCAATTCCGCAAAAGGGCAAAGGCAATTGGAAGATATGACCAAATGGATGCGGCAGGGATTCAAGGGAGTCGATTATTTGACTGTTCTATTTCAAAAGTCGTACGGGTTGGACCGAATATCCGAGGCCGGCGATGAATATGTAAAGATGTGGAAAGAAGCAATAGAAAATTTTGAGAAGTCTTTAAATGATTATCTGAACTTAATGGGTGTGGTACCCCGGAAAGAACACCAGATATTATTAAATAAATATGAGAATCTCGGTGAAGAGGTTGCAAATCTCCGAAAGGTTGTTGCCAATCAGAAAAAGGAGATTAGCGGCTGCGAAAAAGCAGTTTCTGCGAAGGAAAGATCCCTTGAGGATAAAAAGAAGATAATCGAAGAACAGAAGAAAGTGGTTATGAGTCAGAAGAAAGAGAACAACAGCTATGAGAAGACAGTTGACGGGCTGCGAAAAGAACTTGATAGTCAGAAGAAGGCAATAGCAGATCAGAAAAAGGTAATTGCTGCTCAGGAAAAGAAATCGTCGAGCACGAAGACCCAATAACACACTTTCACATAATAATATCAATTAGACCATTAGTGTCTTTATTCACAACAACTGTGTTTTTTGTGCGGATGTTGGTTTTAAGATGCGTGCTTTCTGACAGAATATCTATCAAATGTTGAATTTTGAATTCTTAATTATGAATTAAGGAGTTTTATTATCCTTAATTTAAAATTTTGCGGCTTTGCCGCATTAGGAGATATATCTTATGGATAAAAACTTTTTGGAATTCTGGGGAAATTTTCTGCTGAGCGCCGCCAGAGGAAAAAAGCAGGTAGAAGACATGAATGAATGGATCGGACAGGGTTTAAAGGGTTTTGAAGGTCTTTCCAATATGTTCCAAAAATCCTATGGTCTGGATAAGGCGAAGAAAGATGACCCTGATTATATGGAGACATGGAATCGAGCGTCAGAAAATTTCTTAAATTCTTTCAGGGATTATTTAAACCTCCTTGGGGTTGTTCCGGGAGAAGAACATTTATCATTAGTTGAGAAATATGAGAAACTGAAAGAAAAAGTTGTCTCCCAGGAAGAGACAATTAAACATCTTAAAAAGCTTTTGAACACCAAATCTGTAGATGAAGGGGGCATGCTCGACGGATATCAGTCCCTCATGGAAAAACAGACAGCTGAATTTCAGGAGTTAACAAAGAACCTCGGCCACCTTTTTCAAACTGAGATTTCCAAGGCGAAGACTACTAAAAAGCGTAAATAGACATGGATTTTTGACGATGTGACTCTCTGCCCGTCCCAGACGAATTTGCAGTGACTCGGTGAACCTTTTAAGTAAAAATGTATTATAAAGGAGTCGTGAGCTATGAGCGAAAACCAAAATGAGAAGCTTTATCCCGAATCTTTGATGTCTTTCTGGATGAAATCGGCAACGGATTTCTGGAAATCGACATCCCGGATATGGCCCGATGCCACCGAGCCGTTTCAGTCAGAAGGGTTAAAAAAACAATTTCAGAAATTGGAATCAGCGCCAAAAATGTGGCAATCATTTATTTCGGCCTTTAGTGCGCCGGAAAGCATGAACGCCCTGTTTAAAGGGATGGATATACTACCGGAAGTAGTATTACAAACACTCCAGTCAGGATGGGGAGGATATTCCGATTTACAGAAGAAATGGCTGGAAAAGGCATCGAGGATGGGAAAGCAATCGGAAGCCTATAAATTTGAGGATATTGATAAAGATCTATTCAAGGCCTGGGCCGAAGTTTATGAAAAGGAATTCAGCCAGTTTCTGAATGTTCCGCAGATAGGCTTAACCCGCTTTTATCAGGAGAGAACGGGGCAGACATTAGACCGATTGAACCTTTTCGAAATTGCTTTATCTGAATTTGTGAACCTGTTGTATCTGCCTGTGGAGAAGTCTACAAAGGCTATGTCTGAAAAGCTGGAAGAGGTAACAAAAAAGGGAGAACTATCTGAAAACTTTGAAGAATACTATAGAGAGTGGATAAAAATCTTAGAAGGACATTACATGGTCCTCTTTAAATCAACCGAATACATACAGGTTTTAAACAATGTTCTTGATGCCGGGCAAAATTACTTTTCAGCCAGGAATCATTTAATTGAAGACATCCTTCAATTTTTCCCCGTTGCGACCAATAAGGATATGGATGAACTTTATAAGGAAATTTATCTCTTGAAGAAGGAAGTTAAGAAACTTTCAAAAAAGGTAGCTGGTTTAAAATAACCGACCGTTCTGAAATGGAGGTGTTTGATGAGCGAGCCTAAGATTCCCGTAGATCTTATCATGAAAAAATTGACTGAGGATAGTGAAGAGGTGTTGAAAACCGCTCAAAAGGCTTCAGATGTTCTGCTCGGTCCTCTTGATACCGCAATTTCCACCACCCCTTGTGACATTGTTTATGAGGAAGATCGTATCAAGGTGAAGCATTATAAGCCCAAGACAGGTGCTAAGTTAAAAACGCCACTTTTGCTGGTTTATGCCTTGATAAACAGGGAAACCATGCTTGATCTCCAGCCCGGCAGGAGTACGATACAAAATTTTCTCGATGAGGGTGTCGAGGTTTATATGATTGATTGGGGATACCCCACTCGGAAGGATCGATATTTGACCATTGATGACCATGTGAATGGATATATAAATAATGTCGTTGATTTTATCCGTAAAAGACATAGTATCCCGAAAATCAACCTGATGGGCATCTGTATGGGGGGGACCTTTTCGGTTATGTACACCGCGCTGCACCCCGAGAAGATCAAAAATCTTATTACCACTGTTACCCCGACAAATTTCGATACTGATCAGGGCCTTTTGCATATCTGGATGAAAACAATCGACGTTGACCGGATGATCGATACCCTGGGCAATGTCCCCGCAGATATGATGAATTTAGGGTTTCTGATACTTAACCCCGCCCGCCTGATGATTGATAAATATGTGGGATTCTTGAAGAATATCGGCGATAAGACCTTTGTGGAAAACTTTATACGTATGGAAAAGTGGATCTTTGATAGTCCCGATGTGCCTGGAGAGACCTTCAGGCAGTTTATCAATGATTTATATAAAAAAAATCTGCTCATCCAGAATAAGATGGAGTTAGGGGGACGCAGGGTTGATCTCAAAAAGATCACCGTGCCCCTTTTGAATTTTTACGGGAGGTATGATCACCTGGTTCCCCCCGAGGCCTGTGAACACCTCACGGAAGCGGTGGGAAGCAGGGACACCGAAGACGTCTGTCTTGATACCGGTCATATCGGGATATACGTTAGTTCAAGGGTTCAAAAAGAATTCGCCCCAAGGATCGCCAGGTGGTTGAAAGAGAGAGATAAACCTGAGAAAGAATCTCCGGGCAGGAAAAAACCTGTTGCCAGTAGAACAGCTGCAAAGACTAAGGCCACAATATCGTCACCCAAAAAAGGAAAAAAGAAATCCTCTACGTAAGGAAATATGAAAAATGACTGAAAGAAAAGATTATTTTAAAACTATATGCAAGGTAAGCAGTGTTTTTGGAACGACTCTGGACAGGGACGAACTTCTGGATCTGATTGTTCAAAATGCTGTTGATACAATGGAAGGAAAGGGTGCCTGTCTTTTTCTGATTGATGAAGAAAAGGATGTGTCTGTGCCCGTAGCTCAGAAAGGATTATCCCAGAGCTATTTACACGCGGGGCGAAAGCCATCCAGTGAAGCGGTATCCAATTTTCTGGGGGGAGGTTATCTCTCCATTCGTGACGCTACGTCCGATCCGCGAGCAGAAAATCACGAGCAAAAAAAGGCCGAAGGAATTGCTTCTATATTGGTCGTGCCGGTTATGGTGAAGGGAAAGGTGACAGGCACCCTTGCTCTTTATACGGCATCTCCCAGAGATTTTTCTGAAGACGAGGTAGATTTCTTGAGCGCCCTTGCCGAACAGGGGGGTATGGCCATTGAACACGCCCGGTTAATCGAAAAAATAAGGGAGGATACGAAACTTTTCCATAGCCTGGCCACAAGCATCAATTCCACTCTGGACGTGAAAGAGATTTTTCACAGTCTATCTGAAGATATGGCCAGTGCCCTGGGTGTGAAGGCCGCTTCTATTCGCCTCCTTGATAAGGACAGGAAGACATTGGAGCTCATGGCAAGCTATGGCCTGAGTGAGAAATATTTAGCCAAGGGTTCAGTGTCTGCCGAGAAAAGTATTGCCGAGGCCCTTAAAGGAAAATCCGTAGTAGTCAAACATGCATCCACAGATAAAGGAGTTCAGTATAAGAAGGAAAAGAAAGAGGAAGGGATTGATTCCATTCTTTGTGTTCCCATAAAGGTCAAAGAGGAGGTAATCGGTGTATTGCGGCTTTATTCCGGAGTGCCGCGAGAATTCACTGAGGATGAGATTATGTTAGTCTCTGCCCTGGCATGTATGGGGGGCCTGGCCATCCAGAATGCTTCCATGTATCTGATGCTTCAGGATGATATAAAAAACATGAAAGAAGATTTATGGGTTCATAAGTCCTGGTTTTAGGAAGAAGGAGAGGGGTTATCATGATTGGAAAGACGATCGATCAAATAGAGGTTGGTGAGGCTGCTGAAATTTCTAAAACCATATCTGAGACAGATGTTTATCTCTATGCCGGCATATCGGGTGACTTTAATCCGGCTCATATAAACGAGGCCTATGCCGAGAAGACCTTTTTTAAGACCAGGATTGCTCATGGGATGCTGCCTGCGGGTTTTATATCGGCAATACTTGGGACAAAACTCCCCGGACCCGGAACTATTTACATCAAGCAGGAGCTTAAGTTCCTTGCACCGGTCCATATTGGAGATACCATTACTGCCCGTGCAGAGGTGGTGGAAATTATTGCAGAAAAAAACAGGATTCGACTGAAAACCACCTGTTTCAATCAGGAGGGAACAATTGTGCTGGATGGGGAGGCTGCGGTCAGTCCCCCCAAAGCGCCGAAGAAATAACCTTGACGGCTTCGTAAAAAGTCCAACTTCTGCGTTCCGCTGCATCTTTCGTCACTGCGACGTACCGTAAGTACGTCTCATTCCTCAAGATTTACACGCCTTGAATTTGAAGCTTTTTACTTTGCCGTCCAAATTTGACTTTTTACGAGTGCATCAACCTTCAGAGGATATTAAGAGACCTTTGCATATTATGCAAAGGTCTCTTAATATCATTTCTTTGTAGAACGTTTGGCGGGTTTTGTAGATTTTTTGGTAGAGGTAGTTCATTCAAAACTCAAAACTAAGAATTCTTCTCATATTCCTTTTCCAGATCCAACTGATAGCGGACAGGGCCTCGCTGATTATTTTCAAAACGTTTATGCAATGCGTATTCAGATGCAGGACGTGACCAGGAGGTAGCCATTGCCACATGACCTTTCGGAAACATCGTGACCTCAGCATCTACATAATCCAATGGGGCAAGTGCTGTTTCTTTTTCCACCAGATCATCCTTTTCCCCATAACAGATAAGCCATTTAATCCCTTTCTCTTTCAGGCGCTTGAAATTAAGCTCCCGGTCGAAAAGTTTTACAGGGAGGGTTCCGTCCTTTGTTATAGGGATATTGTACGAATTAAAACTCATTTTTGTGATGGCCATAGGGAGATCATTACGTTCATAGGTCAGCCAGTAGTTAATTGCCAATGCGGTCTTGCTGACATTCAGCTCTTTTTCGCCCCGCCTGCGGTGTGATGGATGCCCGGCAGATTTCTGCTTCTGGCTATCAAAGTCAGATATATTTTTCAACATCATCAAGTCCCGATAAAAGGCAACAATCGGGGCCTCATCGTCTATGCTTTTAATTTTGTAAATCCAGCTCATCAGGTCGCCATCAGCAACCTGATTGCCATTGGGCAGCGTCTTTGTTCCGTAAGCCAGATCATTGAATCGCTGCGGCAGATCTCTAAGGAACTGTCCCAGTCCCTTACTCCGGGTACCGTCAATGGGCGATACACATGTAATAAGTGCATCTATCAAATCGTCCAGTTCACCGGACAGAAGATCGCACACAGCAGAGAATCCTCCCTGACAGTAGCCATTAAGAGTTACCAGTTTCCCATGCTTTGCCTTTATCTGCTCACAGAAAAAACGGGTATCAAGGACATCATTCTCCCCGGTCATTACCTGGACAGCCGGGTTTGTTTTTATATCCTTTAATATCCGGATGTAAGTAGGTATCCCCTGGTTCGCGAAACTGTGCACGTAGCTTTTGTTTTCCCCCGGCAAAAAAGCGAGGACATTCGAACCCAGAACATAAGGCGGAATAATTATAACTGGTTTGCCATTTTCCCTGACCTTGACTTTTTTGTCATTGGGAAGAACCTGGTAAAGATCAAATCGATCTGTCTCGGCTGCTTTAATATAACCGGCTTTCTCAAAGTGAAATCCGTATTCAGATTCAATATCCTGGATGGATTGACGATATTGATAGGTAACTAACTCCAGCGTTTTCGCATGCCTGGCCATAAATTCGGAGATATCCTCTCCCTCCAGGTTAAAGATGGTATTTACCCACGCTATGAAGCACCTGTTCAATTCGGGGATATGATAATTGTTTATCGCATCTATCCTGCTGGCCAGTTCCTTGTTGGCAATGTCTAAATTAAGCTCAAAGAGATCAGCATAGGATTGAAGGCTATCCAGGAACGGGGTGTGCAAAAATTTGTCCTGCTCAACACGGGTAATATATTTCGCAGCAATCTGGTAGGGAAGCATAAAATCGTCAATATACTTATTAAGGCCGATCCAGTAAGCCTGCTCGGCCTTAATAAGATTACCTGTTGCCACAATCATTTTCATGTTTATTTCCAGTAAGTTCTCGGGAAACTGAAACATATAGCTATAAAAATCGGATGTCAGATCCAACCAATCTTTCATATTCAAGCCTTTCGACAGAAGAGGAAATGTTTGCATAGCTGCATTTCCGGTCATTGCGAGGAGTGAAGCGACGTGGCAATCTCACATATTTACAACAACTTAGAGATTGCCTCGCTCCTCTCGTAATGACATAATAAATATTATGCAAACCTCTCAAGAGTTTAGAAGTTTACCAGTTTAGTCCTATCCTACATTAGCAAAGAAGTCTTCTACTCTTTTAAAGTGATCATCTATTGCCTTTTTGTAATCTTCACGGCCTTTTTTGTATGTATTAACCCATTCGCTGACGGCCTTTTGCCCCTCTTCGGGAAGCCAGGCGGCCTGGTCCAAATAGGTTTTTACCATTTTTTCCGTTTGCTCCTGGAGCATGGTCACTGCATTAAATGTGTTGTCAAAAGTAGCCTTCTGAAAATCGATCATTTGCTTAAATATCTTTTGTTGTTCCATTTTGTGTTTCTCCTGTAATATGATTTATGTAATTTCGTTAATAGAATAGCGGGTTCAATGGACTTTATTTGTTTTTCGTCCTATGATCCCGCTACACCGTGATTTGGAAAACGTTTATTTGCTTTTAGTCTTCTCGGCATCGGCAAAATAGTCTTCGACCTTTTTAAAACTGTCATCTACTGACTTTCTGAAATCCTCACGTCCCTTCTTGTAGGCCTTGACCCACTCATTAACGGCCTTTCTTCCATCCTCAGGGATTTCCTGGGTTTGACCCAGGAACATGCTGGCCATTCTTTCCGCCTGTTCCTGGAGTAAGGTCATTGAGTTAAAGGTGTTGTCAAAAGTGGCCTTCTGAAAATCGATCATTTGCTTTGTCATTTTTTTTAAATCCATGTTGTTCATACCTCCTTCTTAGTATTTTTTGTTTTTTTGACAATGGATCTTGAATACATGTAGTTTAATACATAAATTTTATTTGTCAAGGAAAAATGTTGCATTGCAACAATTTATTTTATATATTGATAGAGGCGTTTTAGCTGACAACAGTTCGAAATGTAAGCTTATTAACCCATCTGCAACTTTTTTAAATGTAAAGAAAAAAATAATAAATTGATTTTTTGTTGCATTGTGTTATAAAAGGACATCATAATTTCAGGAGTGAGAAAACAAGATGGCTGAGAAAATATTGATAAAAAAATATACTAACAGACGGTTGTATGACACCGAGAGAAGTGCTTATGTAACTCTCGATGATATAAGCAACATGATTAAGCAGGGTCAACAGGTGGAAATTATTGATGCCAAAACCAAAGAAGATGTCACCGCCTTTATTCTTACGCAGATTATCCTGGAAGAGGCAAGAAATAACAAAAATTTCTTGCCTGTACCTTTACTATTCCTGTTCATACAATATGGAGAAAACGTGCTCAGCGAATTCTTCGAAAAACACCTCCAGCAAACCATTCAAAACTATCTTTCTTATAAAATGCATGCTGACGAGCAGTTTGAAAAGTGGCTTGACATGGGTATGGATTTTTCAAGTTTGGCACGTGGACCTATGACAGAATTGAAACCCTTTAAATCCTTCCTTGATCTTTTCCCACATGCAGGGAATAGTAAGGACAAGGAATAAAGTAAATACAGAAATACAGGGACACTTCCCATATTTATATTAACACCGTAAATTAGGGACTAAGCCTTCAATTTAACGGGCCGTTTATTTTTATCCAGTTCCATTTTGCGCAGGCGGATGTTTTGCGGGGTCACTTCAATCAGTTCGTCCCCGGCGATGAATTCGATGGACTGATCCAGTGACAGGCGCCGTGGCGGTCGCAAGGTTACTGTAGCATCCGACGTAGAACTGCGCATATTTGTCAGATGCTTTTCCTTGGTGATATTTACGTTCAGGTCACCGGGCCTGTTTCTCTCACCGATAATCATGCCGCCATACACGTCTGTTCCTACCTCGATAAGCAAGTCACCCCGATCCGTCATGGCAAAGCTTGCGTAGGTCGTGACCCTGCCGGCCCTGTCGGCAACAAGTGCCCCGTTTGCCCGTTGCGGGATCGGGCCAAACCAGGGTTCGTATCCTTCAAAGAGCGTATTCATAACCCCGGCGCCTTTTGTATCTGTCAGAAAATGACTGCGGAAGCCGATCAATCCCCGTGACGGTATTACAAACTCCAGCTTGGCGCGTCCACTGCCTTTATTGATCAGATTTGTCATGCGCCCCTTTCGTGCGGACAGTTTTTCCGTAACGATACCGATAAATTCTTCCGGAATATCAAGCAAAAGCCGCTCAGCCGGCTCAAGGACTTTTCCGTTTTCCTCTTTCGTGATCACCTGCGGTTTGGATACCATAAATTCATACCCTTCCCTGCGCATGGTTTCAATCAGAACAGCCATCTGCAACTCCCCGCGACCGCATACTTCGAACATATCCTTGCGGGGAAGGGTCCTGATTTTCAGTGCAACATTTCGAAGAGTCTCCTTCTCCAGGCGGTCACGCAGATGGCGCGACGTCAGATATTTGCCTTCGGTACCGGCAGTGGGACTGTTGTTTACATAGAAGATCATCGAAACTGTCGGCGCATCGACATTAATGCGGGGCAACGGACGTGGGTTTTCCAGTGAAGAGATCGTATCGCCGATTGTCACATGTTCGACACCGGCAACAGCAACGATATCTCCCGCTTCCACCCTGTCGACCTGTACCTTTTCTAATCCGCCGAAGGTGTACAGGGCTGAAAATTTTATCCCCGGTGTGACTTTATCTGCTCCGCACAGGGAATAATTTGTATTCATCTCCAGAATGCCGTTTGTCAGCCGGCCGATGGCGATTTGCCCGACATAGGAATCATAATCGAGATTGGTTACAAGAAACTGCGGGACTTCGTCGTCGTTTGCCGCGGGTGCCGGCATAGTAGCGATGATTGCCTCAAACAGCGGTTGCAAGTCAGTGGAGTCGTCACCCGGCGCTGAATGTGCAATGCCCGTTTTGGCGTTTGTGTAGAGTATGGGAAATTCTATCTGCTCTTCGCCGGCATCAAGGTCGATAAAAAGATCGTAGACTTCGTCCACAACCTCCGCGATTCTGGCATCGCCGCGGTCGATTTTGTTGATGACCACGATAATGGGCAACTGTTTGGCAAGCGCCTTCTTGACAACGAATCGTGTCTGCGGCAGCGGGCCTTCGCTGGCATCCACGAGCAGGAGCGCTCCGTCGACCATATTCAGGCTTCGTTCCACTTCACCGCCGAAATCGGCATGGCCGGGCGTGTCAACTATATTGATTTTAACGTCGTGGTACCAGATGGCCGTATTTTTTGCCATGATTGTGATGCCGCGTTCTCTCTCGAGGTCCATCGAATCCATGACGCGTTCTGCTACCTGCTGGTTTTCTCTGAAAATGCCGCTCTGCCTGAGCATCCCGTCGACGAGGGTCGTCTTCCCGTGATCGACATGGGCAATTATTGCAATATTCCTGAAATTTTGCTTCCGCATGGTTGTTGTTTTTTCTCCATTCTTACGAAGACGTTAGTGGCTGTTCCCTGTTTTTGTTGTTCTGTCAGACACTGAATCGAATGCTCAGAATATCGCCGTCCCTGACGATGTAATCTTTTCCTTCCAGCCGGAAGTGGCCATTCTGTCGCACTCCCTTTTCCGAACCGCATCCAATTAATTCGTCGTATGTAAAGCATTCCGCACGGATAAATCCCCGTGCCAGATCGGAATGAATGGCGCCGGCTGCATCCACCGCTGTATCTCCTCCGTTAATACTCCATGCCCGCACTTCATCTTCACCGACGGTAAAAAAGCTTACGTATCCGAGTATTCTGTACGCGAATTGTGTCAACCTCTCCCGGGCCGAATTTTTTATGCCCATATCCTCCATAAAAATTTTCGCTTCTTCATCGTTCAGGCGGGATAATTCCGTTTCGAAGCGACCGGCGAATTCGATGACGTTGTACATCGGGTCGATTTCGGTGATTAAATCCGCATTTTGTCCGAAAAGCGATTCATCCGAATTCAGAATAACCAGAAATGGTTTTTTTGTGAGAAATTGAAAGCCTCGTATCATTTTATCTTCATCGTCATCAAGTTCAAGGTTCCGGATTGGGTTATTGTTGTTGAGTTGCTCCGCGATTTTACGGAGGGTTCTTTCTTCCAGTGCAAGGGAATTCGATTTTTGCCCTCGCTTCAGTGCCCATTCGAGTCTCTCAAGCCTGCTTTCAACGATTATAAGATCGGCGAGGAGAAGTTCCGTATCGATTTCGTCAATGTCGCGCAACGGCGTGGGATCTCCCGTCAGGTCATCATTAAAGTTACGCACCACCAGGGCCAGGGCATCTGTGTTTTTGATCCATCCCATGGAGTTTCCTGAAAAAAAACCGTTCTTTGCGGAACCTTCCTTCATGCCGGGGAAATCGATCATTTCAATTGTGGCGCCGGTGATTTTCCTCGGTTTGTACATATCGGTGAGGCGAATCAACCGCTCGTCGTCCACCCTGACAACGGCCACATTCGGTTCCGCCTTCGCATCGGAGTATGCAGTGACTGAGGCCTCCATTTTAGTAAGAGCATTAAAAATTGTCGTCTTCCCGGAATTGGGCAAGCCGATCAGTCCGATTTTCATATGGTGTGTTCTCCTTTTTCCCCCACGGGGAATAACCAGTCCTTGAAACGATTATCCCGGCCGGATACTATCTTGTCCATCAAGACTGAAATCTTACGGGTAAGTGGACCCGGTGTTCCTTCTATCAATCGATCTTCGATCTGTCTTACGGGAAGTGCCTTAACCGGCGTGCCGGACAGGAATATTTCGTCAGCTTCATAAAGAAGTTCGGGTAACAATTGACCTTCAAACGTTTCAATGCCGATTACCGCGGACGCCTGGAGGATGGATTTGCGTGTAATACTGTCAAGAACCATGCCCAGCGATGGCGTCATTAGTCTGCCGTCCTTGACCAGAAAGACAGACTCGGTGCCGCCCTCGGCGATAAAGCCCTGGGTATCGAGCATGATCGGGTAATCGAATCCACGCCTTGCGGCTTCCCCTCTTGCCATCATTCCGTTTAAATAATTAGCCGCCACTTTTGCTTCGATCGGTACCGTTCTGGGATCCAGTTTGGCCCATTTGGAAACGCAGGCCGTTGAACCTCGCTCGAAGGAGAAATCATGATCAACGAGGTCTTTGGCCGGATCGATGATGAAAATGGCCACATCCAGCTTCTTTTGAGGCGGGAATATTTCAAATGAGATCTGAGGGTAGTAACCGACAATCTTGATGAAACCCTGCCGGAGACTGTTCTTTTTTACCGTGTTTCGGACTGCCTCGTGGAAACCCTCACGTGAAAAAGAAAGTTCCATGTCAAGGAGAGCAGCAGTTCTGAAGAGGCGGTTGATATGCTCATCGAGCCTGAAAATAACAGGGCCGTCGTCGGTGTTGTGGAGGTCAAGGACCTCGAAGATTGCCGAACCGCGGCCAAAGCTATGACTCATTATATGAACCGTCGCATGATCCCAGGCGACGTAGTCTCCGTTCAGAAAAACGATCCGATTATTTAGCATCATAATTTCCTCCGGGGAAATTTGTCGGTGATATTATAGTAAATATTTTCTAAGACGATCCCAAATGAATTGTGTTGAATACGAAGCCGGCAATTAGTTCTTATCTTTTATCAGCATAGTTGAAGGATCCAGGGACAGTGCGGGATGATCAGAAGTTTCAGGTATGCCCTTTAACGTTTTTACATGGATTTCTTTGCCTTCTGGATGGAGCTGAAGAGCGATATCAAACAGATCGGCAACGTCAGAAAGAGGAGTCGGCATATCATTCGGGCTGTGTTCTTCATGGCGGTGAGTATGGACACTAAACCAAACGTGAAGTGAATGCTTCACCGCCAGTGCTTTCAAATCGGCAAGGGGCTGTCGTACCGCTTCATCAAAATGCAGACCGTCAATGATGATCATCCGGGGGTGAAATATCTCCTGCTTCGTAATGTCGGTCAATCTTTCTTCAAGTCTGGGTACGCTGAAGCCCTCGACCCTGAATGTCATGATGAATCTATGCGGCAGCATGGTTTCCCAGAGTTCGTTTGTCTGCTCAACATCATATTGTTTTGCAAGATCCTGGAACAGCTCTCTGTACCTGAGGCCGACTTTATCTACCGAATCACTCAGGCTGATGTGAAGGACATTTTTGCTCCGCAGCATGTTGTTTAAGGCAAGCTGAACCAGAAACGCTGTTTTGCCGACTCCGGCGCGTGAAAGCACTGCTCCGAATCCACCTTCAGAAACGATATCATCGATGTTATGTACCAGAAGGCTCAGAGGGTTTTTAAGAAAAATATCTTTTTTTAACATATCAAAATTCCTGTCTTTAAGGTTAATGATCCTTGTTGTTTTTTTGAACAGGGATAGCGGCTGCGACAAACCTGTTGATCTTAACAATCTTAAGTTGTTCATTATAATGCAATTTTTTATGCTGCACTCTTTTTTTGTTTTGCCACGTTTTCGGCTACTTCCTCTGCAATTGATTGCGGGACCAGTTTATAAAGGGCAAATTCCATGGTAAACTGGGCCTGTCCTTGTGACGAGGATCTTAAAACTGTTGAAAAAGCGAACATTTCGGCAAGAGGGACCTGGGCTTCAATCACGCACATGGGGCCTTCGTCCTGGGCGCCAAGAATCATTCCCCTGCGCTGATTCAAAAGACCCATTATGGCACCCTGAAACTCAGTCGGCGTTTCAACGACTACCTTCATGATCGGTTCGTGGATAACGGGTTTGGCTTTTGCATATCCTTGCAGAAACGCGCCACGGGCGGCTGCCTGAAATGCCATTTCGGAGGAATCAACAGAATGAAATGCACCGTCATTTATTGTCACCTTAACACCAGTCACGGGAAACTCCATTTTAGGACCTTTCGCAAGGCATGATTTAAACCCCTTTTCACAGGCAGCGATGAACTGTGTCGGAATGGCGCCACCGGTAATCCTGTTTTCGAAGATAAAATCTCCTTCAGTGGTGGGCTCTATATGCCCGGCCACACGGCCGTATTGACCTGCACCGCCGGTCTGTTTTTTGTGTATATAGTCGAATTCTGCCCTCCGGGTAATCGTTTCCCTGTAAGCGACACGAGGATTACCTGTCGTTACTACGGCTCCGTACTCGCGGCGCATTCTTTCTACATAGACTTCAAGGTGAAGCTCGCCCATCCCTTCAATAATCGTTTCATTCGTTTCATTGTCGACATATGTCTTGAATGTGGGGTCCTCCTTCGTAAATCTGCCGAGGGCCTTGGACATATTAATCTGTGATTTGTTGTCCTCCGGAACTATAGCAAGAGAAATCACGGGTTCCGGCACGAACATGGATGTCATGGTCAGGTTGATACCGGGAGACACAAATGTATCCCCGGATGCACACTCGATCCCGAAAAGAGCTCCGATATATCCTGCGGGTATGGCATCGATATCTTCCATCTGGTCTGCATGCATTCGGACAACGCGGCCAACCTTGACCTTTTTTCCGCTACGGGCGTTTATGATTGTTGAACCTTTGGCAATGGTTCCCTGATAGACGCGGATGTAAGTGAGCTGACCATAATGTCCATCTTCCAGCTTGAAGGCAAGGGCGACAACGGGTTTTTCCGGATCACTGGGCAGGATAACGGGGTTCTCATTATTGCCCATGTCAAGCGCCTCGTTTTCCACTTCAGAAGGGCAAGGAAGCAACCTTGTAACTGCATCAAGAAGGGGTTGCACGCCTTTATTTTTATAAGCAGACCCTATAAGGACGGGCGTGATTTCGCGTGATATCGTTCCCCTGCGTACGGCATCTACAAGCAAATCTTCAGAAATTTCCTGTTCTTCGAGAATAGCCTCCGTCAGTTCGTCTGAAAACATCGAGGCTGCATCGATCAGTTCTTCCCGCTTCGCTGTGGCTTCCGGCATGAGAGCTTCCGGTATGCTCTCGATACGTACATTTTCTCCGTTCTCGCCATCGAAATAGATGGCTTTCATGGCAACAAGGTCAACGACACCCATCAAATCCATTTCAAGTCCGATGGGTATCTGCATGGCCACAGCATTGTGTCCCAGTTTTGATTTGAGTTGAGTAATGACACGGTCAGGATCTGCTCCGCTCCGGTCGCATTTGTTTATAAAAGCGATACAGGGAACATTATACCGTCTCATTTGCTGGTCAACGGTGATGGACTGGGACTGAACACCTCCTACGGCGCAGAGAACAAGTACGGCACCATCGAGGACCCTGAGAGATCTTTCAACCTCTACTGTGAAATCAACATGGCCCGGGGTATCGATAATATTTATCTCATGTTCCTGCCATTCGCAGAAAGTGGCCGCTGAGGCGATGGTGATGCCGCGTTCCTTTTCAAGTTCCATGGAATCCATAGTTGCACCGATGCCATCTTTTCCTTTGACGTCATGGATGGCGTGGATACGTTTTGTGTAAAATAAAATCCGTTCGGTAAGCGTCGTCTTGCCCGAATCAATATGTGCACTGATACCGATGTTTCTGACTTTCTGGCCGTCCTTTATCATGGTGATGTTTCCTTCTCCAACAAGTTGTTTTGCTAACTGTATTACAAAATAAAAAATCCCTCATTTGGCAACTTCATACCAGATGGGGGATCCACTGTTCATGAGTATTGCAAGAAAGTTTGAAAATATAGACCTTGAAATTCAATTTGTCAAGAGATATTTTCTAACTTATGGTAAAAATAGATAATATTCTGAAGGTGTGCGTGCTTAGTAGCTTACGTCGGCAGGAAACGAAAGAAGTGGTGGCCCAGGTAGTTATATATGCTTATGGAGAGTGGCGGAGGCTGAAAGGAAAATCCTGTCCCAGGGCGAATCTGGTGAATTCATCTAATGATCCATAGTGAAGTATTATGTTTTTGAGCTTTTCCGGGTTGAGTTTTGTAAATCCGGTATATTCCGGATCAAGATATTTGAACATCTGGGGTACTATTTTAATTTCACATAAATGTGGTTTGGTCATAAAAAGCATTAGCCTGAAGGGTCCCTCCTCGTGTTCCCCCCATACCCTTATTGCCAGTGAATGATTATCCGTTTTTGCCAGGACGTAGGATGTGGATACAATTAACCCCTCCCGGTAGCCAAGCAACAGATCACCTTCGGTTATAGTTTTCCATTTCGATCGATTAGCCCCGTTTTTTTCCTGCTCTCCCCAAATATAACATTTTCCGTCAGGATAAAAATGCCTTAATTTTTCTTTTTGTATCTCATCCTCAACAAGATTCAATACTTCCTCAAGATCATGACCATTTTCAATGGACGTTCTGAAGGTTTCTGCTGTTGCTGTATCGCTCATCGTAAATATAAACACGTTTTCCATTGCTCATTCTCCGAACGTTTTATAATTTTACCTTTCTACCATGTCGACCAGGGGTCTGTCCAGAGAAGTGATAATTTAAATAATGCGGTGTTAAAAAATAAGGATTAAACTTAAAGATAGTACGAAAAGAAATGACACAATATACGTGGTCCACCAGACAGGAACCCACCATGCGGCGAGAGAAGATGTTTCGTTTAAGTTGTCCGGGATGGCAGGATCGAATGAACTTGGGAATCCCGTCATCCTGTGGGGAGTCGATGATTCTATTGTATTGACTGACAGATCAATTCCACATGCGGGGCAACGGACATAATAATCGCCGGTGTGGGGGTTATGGCCTAAATACTCAAAAATTCCGGATGCCGTGGTAGCAGCAGATGTGCCGACATCTATCCTTCCTTCATGATTACAACCAAGACACTTTATCTTTTTTGTAATTATATTTGGACTCCTTTTCAATTTCTTTCCTTCTCGTCTTTTAATCCCGGAGCTTTCCTGTGTTATTTTAGATAAGGAATTGGAATCACAACAATTAATAAGAAATTGCTATAAAGTATATATGTCTCATAACCATAAAGGCAATATTAAATAATTGTTAGGAATATGTCAGTAAAAACCTAATACTATGATAGTGATAAAAGGTGGGATCGCAGATTAATTTTTTTATTCTTTAAACCAAGCTTTGTTCGAATATTATTCCGATGAAAATCAATCGCGCTTGTAGACAAATTCAGCATTTCCGCTATCTCTTTGGTGGATCTGCCCTCCTTGACGAGATTGGCTATCTGAATTTCTTTGGGTGTTAGTCTGTATTGTTGTGAGGACATGTTGCGCAGGAAAGGTGAGATGATATTGTCAAGATTCGTTTCGATCGTGTCAACGCAGGCAATTTGATCGTCGTCCAATCGACTCGTTTTTAGTTTGTTTATGAAAGGCGAAACAAGTTCTTTGACATTTGCCAGAACATCCTGCCCGAGTTTGATTTTATCTTCCTCTCTGTGTTTTAGCAAAACCTTCATGGCGATGTTGGTTTCCTCAAGATAATTAGACTTGACTTCCAATTCATGCTCCCTTTTTCTCAAGGCTTCTTCCGCTTGCTTGCGTTCGGAAATGTCACGTGTGACTCCAAGTATTCTCACGGGCCGGCCATCCAGATCTCGCAGGAAAGTAATTTTAGCTTCTGTCCAGATAGTGGAACCATCTTTGCAGACCAGTTCAAGCTCGAGATTCCGCGGTGTTAAAAGATCCTCTTGCCCCGACCTTTCCATGGCTATTTCTTCCTCGAAGGCCTGCATGGCAATATGGAGGGAATCTGGAGTTAATATTTCCTCCAGCGTTTGGTTCATTGCTTCCTCGGAACTGTAGCCCCTCATACGTTTAACAGAGGGACTTGTGTAAGTGAATCGAAGGTTAGTATCCATTGTCCAGATTACATCTGACACGTTTTCGGCAAGGAGACGGTACTTTTGCTCGCTTTCCCGAAGCGCCTCTTCTGCTATCTTGAACCTGGTGATGATCTTTGATAGATCTTCAATTTCTCTCAGGCGTTTTCGCCCGGATTGCTTTGCAATTTGCTGATAGTATCCTGACCTGGCCGTTTCTTCCTTTAATAAGGCCTCTAATTCTAAAGCCTTATCCTTCCAGTTCGTTTTTTCATCAGACATTTTTATAATCCTCGGCTAAAATCATCAAGACTCCAGTCCAGTCCAGCCCCCTGCTTTTTCTGAGAAGAGGAGCAATCTCAACGCCAGAGTAAAATCCCAATAAGGGAACATTGTGATGGTTCAATACTTCCTGGATTTTAGACGCCTCTTCAATGACCGTATTTGAACTATCGGCCGCACGCCCGGCGCAATCAATGTACATGCTGAATACGGCCTTTTTCCCGTCTTCTTCAATCTTTTCAATCAATTCCGCGGCATTTCTCTCGGAGGATTCCAGCATGAGTTCTGCATCCCTTAGCATAAACTGTATCTCCACCCCCGTTGCAAGATCTGCCTCAAATAAGCCAATACCTTTTCCGTCGGGTAGAATGCCCGTGATCAATCTGTTTACATAATGGCTTTCCTGGGGTTCGCCGTGTTTTTCTCCGAAGTTTACCCCGACGGTTAAATAATTTACAGGGTGTTGCTCCCGCCAATCCTTATTTGCGAATATTTCATCAATAATGTCAACTACAGGTCTGTCATCGAGTTCATAAATTTCGGAACCCTCCATCTTTGTAATTTTGTGATACATTCCATCAAGAGGTGTGCAGCCATGCATGATCCGGTAATATGGCTGGAAATTTCCGGACAATACAAGGCCTGCCACATATTGACTGCCCACATACGAGCCGCAAAACTGCTTCGTGGCACTAAAGGTGTAATCTCCTATTAATCCGGCTCCGATAACGGGTACATCGGGCTGGAGGTTCTTTTCTATACCGGCAAGCAGATTGGATGAAGTATTTAAAACAGGCGGTTCTTCTTTTGTTGCTGGTATCCGAACAGAGTCGTAAAATATCAGTAACAATTTGTCCTCTGATTTGCCTGACAATTCTTCTATTAATTTTTGTCCCGCCAGTTGTTCCCCTTTATTTAATTCTCCCACAGCAGCAACTCTGAATTGGATCGTATCGGTTTCAATGATAGCAGCGCCAGCCGGTGCATCTTTATATGACAAATCATTATTTGTAATGATACCTGCCGCTGAGCCGCCAATGATCGGTATATTCTTGCCCACGACAGACTGCAAGCCGGCAAAAAATTCATTATGATCAAGTTGGCCCGCACAAAAAGCAAGCACAAGGTCAGGCCGCTGTATGCCTTGATCCGCTATTGCCCTTTCGGCTGCAATCCTGCCTGATTGGTAGGCATCGTTTATGTTGCTGTACCCGATTCCAACTTTTGTATTTTTCATTTTCAATTTTCCCTGAGTCGCAGTCTCGGTATATCACACGCGAGACTTTTTGAGGTAGTGCTGTTTTACGGCAGAGAGAAAACTAACCCCCCGTCCCATTTCTTCAAAGACGGGAATGCCCATTTCCTCTAAATCTTTTTTGAATTTATGGTAACTTTCCCACGTGCCTGCCGCCCAGACGATAGCGGGTTTTGCCAGTTTATCCTTCATCTCACTCAGCGGGCGCAACTTGTTGCTGTTAATCCTTTCTGAAAACAGATGTACGATGAGTGAATCCACATTTTCATCGTGCATTACGGCGTCAATAACCTTTGTGTAAACTCTCTCCATGCCGCTCTCTATAACGGCAGGCCATATATCTACGGGATTAGAAGGCTCCATCCATGGAGGAAAGACCTCTTTTATGGATTGTAATGTCTTCTCAGATAGTTGTGCGAGGGGGAGGTTAAAATCATGGAGGAAATCAGCCGTAATGATTCCCCCACCGCCGGAGAACGAAACGACGGCAGTGCCACCGTCATTCCTGCTGCTGTGCGTCATGGAGAAACCTTTCAAGAAGTCCATTAGTTCGTTAACATCGAATACCGGGACGATGCCTGCCTGCCTGAATGCATGGCTCATAATGGTGTAGTCTCCTGCCATGCTCGCGGTATGGCTAATGGCTGCTTTCGCTCCTGAAGGACTCCTGCCACCCTTGAGGACGATAATAGGTTTTCTGGTCGACATACACAGTTCCATAAAACGTCTGACATCAATAATGGATTCCACATACAGCCCGATTACCCCGGTATGAGGGTCATTAATAAGATATTCCAGGAGTTCCGTTTCGTTTACATCACACTTGTTGCCAATGGAGCACACCTTGCTTATGCCCATTCCTCCCTGTTCAAGAATCATCATGAAAAAGGTGGCTGAGAGCATACCGCTCTGTACGATCATAGAGATATTCCCCGGAGCCATCAGGGTTTTCCATTCGTCAGTAAACATGAAAGAGAACACATGCCTGAGATGACCATCAAGAAGCCCCATGCAATTTGGACCCCAGAGCCGTATATTATGTTTTCCGGCAAGATTGAGACATTTTTCCTGTAGCCGTTTTCCTTTCTCACCTGCCTCGGCAAACCCGGCTGATTCAACAATAATACCCTTTACCTTTTTCCCGGAACATTCTTCTATAGTGGCGGGAAGAAGATTGGCCTGGATAAAATAAATGGCCAGCTCGAAGTCGTGGGGAATGGATTGAATATCGGGATAACACTTAAGTCCAAGAATGGAGTCATGTTTCGGGTTCACGGGATACACCCTGCCCCTGTAACCACCCAGGGTGTTATTCAGGATATGATAACCTCCCCTTGAAGGGTTGTCTGTGGCGCCAATGATTGCTATCCCGTCAGGATTGAAGAAAACGTCCATCAGGCAAGGCAGCTCCTTTTTTATTTAACCTATACTATATTTATAGGCTGGATAGCTATATTGTCAATTGCTTTTTATTAAGAGACCTTTGCAGAATGTTCAATTTTGTTCAAGTTCAAGGAAGGTGAAAATTTTAACCACAGGAATATGTCGGATATTTCGAGGATTAAAATTTGAGACTGACGCAGAAATTGGGCAAAAGGGGACGTTATGCAAGGGTCTCATTAAATAAGGTTGAAGGTTTAAGAGGACATGTCTTGTTTTTTGCGAATCTTGATGTTATTTTAAGTAGCATTTAATGGGAGAGTTCTCGCCCCGAACGATCTTTTCTCCAGGAGGTACTTCAGTTTGGATGATAATATCATTCTGAGCCAGCTTGAGGAATTGGCCGGGAAGCTTGGGATACAAATCCGATATGAGACCATAAAGAAAGAGGATTTTTTAAATACAGGCGGTCTCTGCCGGCTAAAAGGAGAATATGTCTTCATTATAAACTCAAAGGCAACAACCAAAGATAAGATTCAAACCCTGGCAAGGGCGGTAAAGCGTTTTGACCTCAACCATACTTACATCCGCCCCGCTCTCAGGGAATTTTTGGATAATTTTCTTGAATAAAAGCGAAGAATGGGCCGATGAGGGCCTGTCTGCGTGCGGTAACGCACATGCAGGCATCGGCCCCAATAATCTCTTTGCCCTTTGACGTATCCATCCACGGACAAATCCGCCTGAGGCGAATCCATGCCACCCGACCTTCCCTTCTGAGTTTCGGTAGAGGTCTCATTATTTTTTTTCAATGCTTGTAGACAAATTAATCCGGATATTCGTCTAATAATGCAAAGACTCAAAAGCATAAAGGAGAATGACATATGAAAAAGTTCGGTATGATAGTGGTAATTTCAATGATTATCTCAGGTCTTGTATTTACAAATGTGGCCTTTGCAAGCAAGGTCGGTAAGAGGCAGGTTGCCCAGCAGAAAAGAATCGGACAGGGATTAAAGAGCGGTGAACTCACCTGTCGGGAAGCAGGCATGCTTGAAAGAGAACAGCGCCATATCGAGAAATCTAAACGAAGGGTCTGCCGTGATGGCAAATTCACACCAAAAGAACGGAGGCGTTTGGAACAAAAACAGAACAGAGCAAGCAGACATATTTATAAAATGAAGCACAACGATATCAGCCGTTAAGTTAAGAAAAGTAGACAGGTGACCGCGGAACAGGTAAAATGCATGGGTTATGCCCGAGCAGGATCAAAGAGAACATACGTTTTCGACCATAGACGCCTCATCCCATGTAACATTTCTGGTAGAGAAAGCCAGGGACGGAAGCAGAACTGCCTTTAACTCATCTTCAACAGTTGCAAAAATATAGTTGTGCAATATTGGGCATATAGATATCCCGAAAAAGTTCTTGGCACCACAGATTGCTCTTTGAAAAGTTTATAAAGCATCTTTACATCTCTCTG